>Ga0111541_10000560_pt1 | contig 12166 bp, 11 predicted proteins | sample Knorr_S7_td_DCM__FD_83039 | JGI IMG/M metagenome (GOLD analysis project Ga0111541, IMG submission 83039) | Marine microbial communities from Southern Atlantic Ocean transect - Knorr_S7_td_DCM_ad_131m_LV_B (version 2) (version 2) | ecosystem: Environmental > Aquatic > Marine > Oceanic | place...
ATCTAAATTTTCAATATTTAGATCATCTTCTTTTTCTTTAGGTTTAGGTGGAATTGGATTTGCTAAAGGCGCTGTATTAGTGCTACCTGGTTTTCTACCTCGTCTTGGTCTAGACATAGTAGTTACCTCTATTTCTTTTCCACATTCTGGGCATTCTAATTCTGACCTCCCTAGATCGTAGTATTGTTTACTACACATTGGACATATTCTTTTTAAACCCCAAGATTCTTTGTACATATCTTATTCTTTTTCCCTTATATAAATTTTACCACAATAGCCACATATAATTTTTTCGTCGTTATTAAAGGTATAGAAAACAGCTGGATGTCCTAAACTATCTTCACCACCATCGCAACAAATAGTTTCTTCACTAGGCTTAACTTTTACTATTTCTTTGTCCACTAAGATTCCTATAAAAAATATATTACAATAAGTCTATATTTTTTGAATTAATTCTTTTGCAATTTTGATACTTTCTGGAAAATATTGATAATGGTGAGGTAATAGTTCAAAATTTAGATTTACATTTTCTGGAAGATTAATCTCGGAAAATATTTTGCTAAAAGGTATTGATCCCCACCCTAGGGGTAAATGAATATCACCAAATCCATAGCTTACCGCTTCTTGCTGAATATAGGTTCTCATTTTTTGAACAATACCAAATGAATCATGCATATGAACATGCTCACTTAATGGAGCGATTTTTTTAATCTCATCTATAAAATCTGAATTATAATAATTACAATTTATAAATGCATGAGATATATCCAAACATGCCTTTATTCTCTTATGATTAATTTTATTTAAGTTAAAAGCAATTTCACTAGGCAGTGGCGCGTGACTATTTTCTTCAAAAGGAAACAAGCATTCAATCGCTAAAGTTACTTTATTTTTTTCAGCAAGTTCAGCGAGTTCAGTATAGCAATCATTTTGTTTTTTTATTAAATCATCATATTTTGATTTTTTTTTATAATTATTAATTGTGGTATAACCAAAATGAGTGATTAAATGCGTTGCGCCTATTTCACCTGAAACTTCTATATTTTTTTTTAATATCTCCTTATGATCATTAAAAAATTCTTCATCCATTAAATTAACAGACAACTCACCGTGTACAGTATAGTCAAAATTATGTTTATTAATAATGGATTTTAATTTTTGTAATTCACTTAATAATATTTTTTTTCCAACAATTATATCAATTTCATAAATTGGAATCTCAATAGAATCGACACCTAATTTTTTAAATTTAAAAAGCTGATCTTCAAGACTATCTAAGTTTTTAGATCTTAAAGATGCTGAAAAACCAATTTTACTCATTATCAATATAATATCTCATAAAATTTGAAAATAAACTATAGATATACCTGCCACAATTAAAATTGAAGGTGTAATTCTCTTTAATGCATTTATTTCTTTTAAAAATATCATTCCAATAATAGCTGCAAAAATTATACTAACCTCCCTAATACTTGAGACATAAGCAATTTCTATATACTGCATTCCCCACACTACAATAGAGTAGCTTAATGTAGCAAATATACCAGCAGCAATTCCCGATTTAAATGAATACGAATTTTTTTTCCTTAATCCATTTTTAGAAAAAATTGCTATTATCAAAATAGGAACGCCATTTAAAGCTATTAACCAAAAAATATAGGAAAAACCATTTTCTGATTTTCTTACACCAATACCATCTATTAAAGTATATGCAGTAATTAAAAGTGCAGTAGAAATTGCTAGAAAAAAAGCTGGTTTATTGAGTTTTATTTTTGAAGAATAAGAAATTAAAAAAAGGCCTAAACATACAATTAATATTCCACCAAATCCTATTAAGTTAATAGAAGATGATAAAAATAATAGACTAATAATAGCAATTAATAATGATGAACCTCCTCTAGCTATTGGGTAAACATAAGAAAGATCTCCAAATTTATATGAATATATTACGTTTAATCTATATAAAACATGAACCATAATTGTTGCAATTAATAAATACCAAATCTCTAAAGTTGGAAGAGGAACTGTAAATGTAAGAGGAATAAAAATTACAAGCTCCATTATTGAAGTAATTCCCATTAAAGACAGGGGATTGTTGCTATTCTTTATTAACCCACTCCATACTGCATGACATAGAGCTGAAAATAAAATTAAAATAAATATAAAATTTACTGACATAAATTTTTTTAATGTTTTGTTTAAGAATTTTTTATTATATCTTGCTTTTTAATTTTGTAATAATATATACTTTCAAAAATGATAAAAACTCTGAGAATTAACAACAGAGAATATCCAAATATTCCTATCAAAACTGCTGTAGTGATATGTCTTGATGGTAGTCAAAAAGAATATTTAGATGAAGCTTCAAAATTAAATCTCACTCCAAATCTTGATAGTATTATTCAAAAAGGTGAATACATGATTGCGCATAGTGCCATTCCAAGTTTTACCAATCCTAATAATATTTCCATTGTAACAGGTCAGCCAAGCTCAGTTCATGGTATCTGTGGAAACTTTTTTTATACACCTTCAACAGGAAAAGAGGTCATGATGAATGATCCTCAATATTTAAGAGCACCAACTATTTTTGAAAAATATTATGCAGAAGGAGCAAAGATTGCACTTGTAACAGCAAAAGATAAATTAAGAACATTGCTTGGTAATGGACTTAAATTTAATGACAATAGAGCAATATGTTTTTCAGCTGAAAAATCTAATGAAGCCACAATAAAAGAAAATGGAATTACAAATGTTAATAATTGGTTAGGTATACCTGTTCCAGAAGTTTACTCGCAAGATTTATCTGAATTTGTCATGGCAGCTGGAGTTAAACTTATTAAAGAATTTAAACCTGATATTATGTATCTTTCAACGACTGATTATATCCAGCATAAATATAAACCAGGTCATGAGGTAGCAAATAATTTTTATGCTATGTTTGATAAATATATAGGTAAATTAGATGAAGAAGGAGCTTCTATTGTTATTACAGCTGACCATGGAATGAAGCCAAAATTAAAAAAAGATGGTTCTCCAAATGCTATTTTTTTACAAGATAAACTCGATGAAGTTTTTGGCAAAGAAAAAACAAAAGTCATTTTACCAATTACTGATCCTTATGTTGTACATCATGGTGCACTAGGATCTTTTGCGACAATTTATTTACAAGATAAAAATGATCTAGATTTGGTAATAAGTGAAATAAAAAAAATTAAAGATATTGAAGTTGTATTAAATAAAAATCAAGCTTGCTCGGAGTATCATCTTCCAGAAGATAGAATGGGAGATATAATTTGTATGTCTTCTGAATATATGACCATAGGGTCTTCTGAAGTTAAACATAACTTAAGTGGATTAAATGAACCTCTGCGCTCTCATGGTGGCTTGCATGAAAGAGAAGTTCCATTTATTGTTAATAAAAAAATGAATAAAATTAATTTAAATAAGCAGTTGTATAATTATGATGCATTTTACTATGCAATTTTAGGAGTCTGATAAAATGATCAAAAATGAATGCATGCGTATTGCAGGTAAAAAAGTTAGTACAGAAAAAGTTATAGAAGTACAATACCCGTACACAGGAGAAGTTATAGGTACTGTGCCAGCAGGAAGAGCAGAACATGCAAAAGAAGCTTTAGACATTGCTGCAAGATATAATCCTAAACTTACTAGATATGAAAGACAAAAAATTCTCCAAAATACAGCAGAAGCGCTAGTTAAAAGAAAAGATGAAATTTCAAATGTAATTACTTATGAGCTTGGTATTTCCAAACAAGACTCTTTGTATGAAGTAGGGAGAGCTTTTGATGTATTTTCTTTAACAGCACAATTGTGTATTCATGATGATGGTGAAATTTTTTCATGTGATTTAACTCCTCATGGAAAATCGAGAAAAATCTTTACTATTAGAGAGCCGTTAACAGCGATATCTGCAATTACTCCATTTAATCACCCATTAAATATGGTAGCTCATAAAATAGCTCCATCTATTGCAACAAATAATTGTACTGTTTGTAAACAAACAGAATTAACACCTATGACTGCAATGTTACTGGCTGATATATTATATGAAGCAGGGCTCCCACCTGAAATGTTTTCTGTTGTTACGGGTTGGCCACAAGACATTGGTTTAGAAATGATACAAAACCCAAACATTGATTTAATTACATTTACTGGAAGTGTTGGTGTTGGAAAATATATAGCTGAACAAGCTGGATACAAAAGAACAGTTTTAGAATTAGGAGGCAATGATCCATTAATTATTTTAAATGATTTGGATGAGGATGAATTAAAAAAAGCAGCAGAGTTAGCTGTAACAGGAGCAACTAAGAATTCTGGACAACGTTGCACAGCAGTAAAAAGAATTTTGTGTCAAAATAAAATTGCAGATCGTTTTGTTGAGATAGTTTTAGAGAGGGCTAAGAAAATTAAATTTGGCGATCCTATGGATTTAAAAACAGACCTAGGAACAGTTGTAAGTTCAGAAGCGGCAGCATTATTTGATAAGCGTGTATCAATAGCAGAAGAACAAGGGGCAAATATTTTATATCATCCAGGCCTAAAAGGCGCATTACTTCCACCAATTGTAATTGATAATATTGACCCAAAAAGTGAGCTAGTTTTGGAAGAAACTTTTGGACCCGTTATCCCAATAATACGCGTCCCTGATGAAGATGATGAAGTTATAAAAATTTCGAATTCTACAGCTTTTGGATTATCTTCGGGAGTTTGTACAAATAATTTTATTAGAGCAAAAAATTATATTCAAAATCTCGAGGTAGGCACTGTAAACATTTGGGAGGTTCCTGGATATAGAATAGAGATGTCGCCTTTTGGCGGGATTAAAGATTCTGGATTAGGATATAAAGAAGGTGTTATAGAAGCAATGAAAAGTTTTACAAATATTAAAACATTCTCCCTACCTTGGTAGAAAATTATTTTCTTCAAAACTGTTAAAAACATACTATTTTTTTTTTAAAAATACTTTAAAGAAGGAAAACTTTAATCAATATTTGAAAAAAAGAAAATTTTAATCAATATTTGATATCATTTTATTAGTATGAAAAAAAACTTTAGATTTTATGATAATAGACAAAAGTATTTGTTGTTTGTTACAACAACTGATGAAAAAAATCGAATAGCTGACACGATTCGTCCCTATATCAATAAAATTAAACCAACAAAACCTGGAATAAAATTATTTGATGCTGGTATGGGTGATGGATCATTACTAATGAATGTAATGAGACAATGTCATGAATCAAACCCAAATATACCACTTTTAGTTTCTACAAAAGAAATTAGTATAGAGGATGTAAGACTAGGTTTAGAAAAATTACCAGATAGATTTGTAGAACACAAAAATACTGTTTTTATAATATCAAATCTTAATTATTCTGAAGCGACAAATCTAAAGTCTTCAAATGGTAAAAAGCAGAAAAAAATTAATTGGCATGTTGTTAAACTTAAAGGAAATACATCCTTAGATTTTGCTCAGCAATTAAGAAAGCAAAACTCTTTTTTAGAAAAAAAATGGAATATTGAAGTTAACAAAAAAACTGGGAACCCAACATATAAAGAGCCGTCTGTAATGATAATATATAGAGAAGATCAAGAGTTTAATCTTAATGAACTAATTCCTACTAAAAATAATTCTGAAAATAAATTTGATATAATAATTGCTTCACAGCCTTATAGATCAAGAATTTCTGCCGAAAAAAAAGTTAAATATGTCATTAAACCTATGATTAATGCGCTCAAACCTAAAGGAAAATTGTTAGTTATTCATGCATCAGGTAATGATCCAGCTAATAAAATTATAAAAAAAATATGGCCAACAGAAGATCCTTTTCCTTCTCTAAGCAATAATATAATTAAATACTTGAAAAGTAATTTAGATAAAAAATTATTAGCTAAATTAATCTTTAAAGATAAAAAAAATATTAAATGCAAACTAAGAGCATTACCAAATGAAATTAGTGGAAGTATTGCAACATCTTTAGTTTTTTCTGCATGGAATGCTGCTATTTATGTTAATCAAATTGATGATGATAAAGTTTTTAAGGTTGAAAAATCTAAAAATTATCAGCAAATTGTTCAAAAAATAGTTGCTAGATATAAAGGTCTTTATTTTAACAACGAAATTTTTGTTATTGAAAAAAAATAATGTTACAAATGATTAAATTGCAGTTTTAAAACAAATATATTTATTAAACTCTTCTTTCAAGTCAATGCTTACTCTTGCATGAACCTTGCCTTGTTTTCCTTGAAAAGATTGTTTTTCAGAAACAGGAAATACTCCCTCATGCCAAATATTAGGATGAATATATAGTCCCTTTGATCCATCACAATAAAATGCCTTAAAGTGTTCTGGTTTTATATCGTCAGTAGGTAAAGCTAAAGGGCAAATAAAAGGTCTATTTTCTTGAGGAAAAAAAAGTTGTCCCCCATCAGGGTGATAATTTGCATGCCATAAATAAATTTTTTTAGGAGAGTTATAATTTTCTTTTTGTAATTCTTTATCTGGATTATGGGCATATCCAAGAATGTATTTACCATCTACGTCATAATCACTCTTATGTTGAACAGCATTATTTTGTCCGTACAAAACATCTCCTTTCCACCAAGTGTCAAATGATCCCTCAGTAGAACCACCTTCGTTTCCAGTACCTTCTTCAATCTCCCTCCACCCTTGTTTTGGCCAAGTAACTATTTCTACTTCACTTTTTTCAAAAGAGTCAATTAAATATCCATAACCTTCTAGATTTTTATTTGTTGCTTCTATTATTGGAATTTCAATTTCAGTTGTCATATTTTTACTATTTTATATTAATTTCTAATTCTTCTAATGTATCTTTAATTGCAATAATTGTCTCTTTCATGTCATCTTCATTTAAATTACCAATGCAACCAACTCTAAATGTTTCAGCAACAGTTAATTTTCCAGGATAAATCAGAAAATTTTTTTCACTTAAAGCATTGTAAAACTTTTTAAAATTAAAATTTGAATCTTGAGGTTGTTTGAAAGTAATTATTATTGGTGCTTGTAACTCATCTGATAAAAGTTGTTCAAAACCTAATTCTTTCATTCCATCACAAATTATCTTACAGTTGTTTTTATATCGTTTATATCTAGCTTTAATCCCACCTTCTTTTTGATGTTCTTTAAGAGCTTGACTAAAAGCAGCAAGTACATGAGTTGGAGGAGTAAACCTCCATTGTTTATTTTTTTCCATTGCCGTCCATTGATCATAAAGATCTAGACTTAATGAATGACAATTATCTTTTGCATTTTCAATTACTTCATTCTTCACCAAAACGAAACCAACCCCTGGCACCCCCTCTAAACATTTATTAGATGAAGCAGCAATAGCATCAAAATGTATTTCCTTACTGCTTAGAGGAAGAGCACCAAAAGCACTCATTGCATCAATAAATAAAGAGAGATTTTTTTTCTTTGTTAGGTTAGCAATTGCGTTGATAGGATTTAAAATTCCTGACGTAGTCTCACAGTAAACAGCAAAGACGTGTGTTAATTCTTTATTTGTATCAATTATTTCTTCTAATTTATCCATGTCGTGAGTTTCATGTTCAGCAACTTCATAATCTATAGTATTCCTATTTAAATAAGTGCACATCTTTTTCATCCGATGACCATAAGCACCATTAATTAAAATTAAAATATTGGCATTTTTCGATGTCAGAGAACTAATCATTGATTCTACAGCAAATGTTCCACTGCCTTGCATGGGTACACATTGATAATTATTCTCTCCATCGATTAATTTAATTAAAGATTCTCTTATAGATTGATTCAAATCAATAAATTTTTGATCGCGCGATCCCCAATCATGTAGCATTGCTTCTTTAGTGCTTAATGATGTTGTCAGTGGACCGGGTGTTAAAAGTTTTTTATCCATATAATCTTCATTAGTCTTTTACTCTATCTACCCTGCCAATTGAAGTGGCTAATTTAGATAATTGTTTATCAATCCAGCTAGGATTTTTATCTAGTTGCTCAGCTTTTTCTTTTCTTCTTACTGCATTTCTTATGATCATTGCACCTATCCATCTAAATGGCTCTGGAGGAAATAATCCTAAAGGTCCTTTACAGAAATTACTTAATGTCCATTCATTTTCTTCGTCTAAAACCATACTGCTTAATATGTCAGATCCAACAAAAGTAGGCAAAATACCATTACCGGAGTAACCAAATCCGTATATAATATTTTTATTTTTAGGATGATAACCAAAAAATGGAAATCCCGTTTTTGTTCTTTCTGAAGGCCCATTCCATGATCTTGTGATTTTAATGTCTTGCAAAGATGGAAAAAATTTAATTAAAGATTTTTTTAAAAATTTTTCAATACTGCTTGGACCATCAAAAGAGCTAATTACTTTATTGTTAAAAGAAAATGTGTTTCCTCCTTTACCAAACATTATTCTACCATCAGGTGTAGAGCGATAATAATGTGTAAATAGATTTGAATCTAAAACTACTATTCCATTATTTAAATTTATTTTCTCTAATTTGTTATTAACTGGCTCACTAATAATCATGTCTGATGAAACTAAAATTACACTTCTTGATAGGAAAGAAAAAAAAGATGGAGTCCAGGCATTAATTGCAAAAACTAATTTTTTGCATTCTACAGAACCATGTGACGTGTTAACAGTTATTTTCTGCTTATCCTCATAAGATAACATAGCGCTATGTTCAAAAATTTTTACTCCTTTTTTTTCTGCAACTTTTTTTAAACCCCTTACTAACAAAGCGGGTTGTAGACTGCCTCCAATTGGAGAAAAATAGCCATCAATATTTCTATTTGATCCAGTTAATTTTTGTATTTTTTCTTTTGATAACCTTTCCCAACTATTAATATTATTTTCATTTAAATCTATAAGCAGATTTTCAAATCCACCTTTATGTTTATTATTTGTTGCTGAATAGACAATTCCATTTATGCGTATATTAGCATCAATATTATTTAGCTTACAAAAATGTTTAATTTTATTTAAAGCTTCTTCACTTGCCTTTACCATTCTTATTGCATCTTTAGCTCCCACAGTTTTTTTCATTGCAGGAAATTTAGATGAAAGTGGTATCATACAACCGCCATTGCGACCTGAAGCGCCACTTCCACATAAATCTTTCTCAATAATTATTACGTTAGATTTTGGTTGTTTTTCTTTGATTTTTATTGCGGTCCAAAGACCTGTATAACCACCTCCAACAATACAAATATCTGCAATTTCTTTAGAATTTAATTGATTAATTACTAGTTTATCTTCTGCTTCAAGAGCCTCTGTAAACCAAGGTGATTGATAATCATATTCCATAAAGTTAATTTAATTATACGGTTTTTGTACGCCATTTTTGGAATCTAACTAATATTTTTTTAGTAATAAGAACATAAATAATTCTAACAGCAGCATTGGTATAAAAAATCATCATCCCCATAGCAGCAGCAGGTGCAATATCTCCAGCATCATCCATATTTAAAACAGCAACAGATGCCAGGTTTGTTTTAGAGCTATAAAGAAAAACAACAGCAGATACAGTAGTCATTGCATTTACGAAGAAATAAATACCAATTTCAAAAATTGCGGGAAGACTAATTGGCACTGTTACCCGAAAAAAAGTTTTATAAAAAGGCTGTTTAAGCGAAGATGATACATGTTCAAATTCATTATCTATTTGTTTTAATGATGTTAATGCTGTTAAGTGAGATACAGTATAAAAGTGTGTGATAGTACAAATTACTAATATTGCCATTGTGCCATATATAAAATTCAATGGATTGTCAGGATGATTAAAAAAGAAAATATAAGCAAGTCCTAACACTAAGCCTGGAATAGCCATAGGCATCATTGATAGTAAATGTAGAATTGAGCGACCTGTTTTGACACTTCTTGATTTTTCTACAAAGTAAGCTCCAGTAAAGACAACAATTGTTCCAAAAAAAGCCGTGTAACAAGCCATACGAATTGAATTATAATATGAATCCCATCCCCCTCCATCCATTAAATCAAATTGATAGTTATCTAATGAAAGAGATAAATTGTAGGGCCAAAAAGTTACAAGACTTGCGTATAAACACATTCCTATAATAGTAAGAATAAACAAAGATATAACAGAACAATAAATAAGCATAATTATATCAAATTTTTTATTCTTATTTGGCTCATGAACAACAGACCGAGAAGTTAATATAGCCACCTGTTTTCTTTGAACAATACGATCAACTACAAACGCAAGAAGAGCAGGGAAGATAAGTACTACACTTACCACAGCACCCATTTCAAAATTTTGCTGTCCTATTACTTGCTTGTATACATCAACTGCAAGAACATTAAATTGTCCTCCTATAACTTTAGGGATTCCAAAGTCAGTAATAACAAGAGTAAAAACTACAAATGCTGCACTGATAACACCATATTTTGCTGAAGGAAGAGTAACGGTAAAAAAGGTTCGAATAGACTTTGATCGCAAGACTTTTGCAGCTTCATATAACCGTGCATCACCTATTGATAATGCTGTAATAATAATAAGTAATGCATGCGGAAATGTATAAAATACTTCAGCTATAATAATACCAATTGGACCATAGATTTCATAGCCCATCATTAAATCTCTAAATATCCCTTGTTTTCCAAATAGATAAATAAGAGAAATTCCAGATAAAAGAGATGGTACAAGAATTGGAATCATAGCAATTGATCGAAATACACTTTTGCCTATCATGCAACTCTTAGTAAGCGCATAGGCAAAAACAAATGCTAAAGAAATTGTTATAACCATCGTAATGATAGAAATAAATAAACTGTTATATATTGAGTATACTAAGGCAGGATTAGAAAAATAACTTTGATAGTTTTCAAAACCTATAAAAATACCATCTTTATTTTCTACACTTTTAGATAATATTGCATACATCGGGAATGCAAGAGCAATAAAAATATAAATTCCTATAATTGATATAAAAAAAATAGTTAGATAATCGTCTTTACTTTTTTTCATAGTAAAATTTATGCCTTAACAACTTTAAGAGCGTGCGGTTGAAGTGAGATACTAATACTAGAATTATTTTGAATATTATTATTTAAAATATATTCAGAGGCAAAATTACAAATCACATTTGCTTTTTCTGATTTAAAGTCTACCTCTATGTGCCCTCTTATATTAGAGCCTAGAAACTCAAGCTCCTTAATTGTGCCTTTTAAAATATTTTTTTCATTACCAGTTTGAGAAATTTTAATATCTTCAGGCCTTATTGTTACTGTTAATAAATCATCTTTTATATTTACATTGCATTCTAATGTTGATCCATTAACTTCAATGCTTTTTTCAGAAATTCTTTTAGCTTTAAATAAATTTGTTGTTCCAATAAAATTTGCAGAAAATGCAGTTTTTGGTTTAGAATAAAGATCTTGAGGTGATCCTTCCTGTTCAATAACTCCATTATTCATTAGTATTATTCTATCAGCCATTGTTAATGCTTCTTCTTGATCATGAGTAACCATAATTGTAGTTACACCTAATTGTCTTTGAAGATTTTTTATTTCTAATCTTAAATGTTGTCTTACTTTTGCATCTAATGCTGAAAGAGGCTCATCTAACAATAGTAATCCAGGTGAAGGAGCTAAAGCTCTTGCTAATGCAACACGTTGTTGTTCACCACCAGATAGTTGAGCAGAAAATTTATTTATATGATCACTCAAACCGACCAATTTTAATAATTCATCAACTCTTTTATCGATTGTTTCTTTACTTTGTTTTCTTGTTTTTAACCCAAAGGATATATTATTTTTTACACTTAAATTCGGAAATAGAGCATAGGACTGGAAGACAATTCCAAAGTCTCTTTGATCAGGTGGAAGTAGAGAGATATCATTATTATTTTGGTTAATTAATCCATCTGATTGACTCTCTAACCCAGCAATAACTCTTAGTAGAGTCGTTTTTCCGCATCCTGATGGGCCTAGTATACATACAAATTCACCCTCTTTAACATCAAAACTGACATTATTAAGCGCTTGAAAATCTCCAAAGTACTTATTGATATTTTTTACTGATAAATATTGTTCCATAAAATTACATTAATAAAAAGCTTACAAAATTAATTGTAAGCTTTTTATATCATAGATTATATTAGCTTTTTGGTTC
>Ga0111541_10000561_pt1 | contig 12159 bp, 12 predicted proteins | sample Knorr_S7_td_DCM__FD_83039 | JGI IMG/M metagenome (GOLD analysis project Ga0111541, IMG submission 83039) | Marine microbial communities from Southern Atlantic Ocean transect - Knorr_S7_td_DCM_ad_131m_LV_B (version 2) (version 2) | ecosystem: Environmental > Aquatic > Marine > Oceanic | place...
CCAAAATTTCTAAAATCATTAAAAAGAGTTGCGTTTTTATCAAATCCTGCTGCTAATCCAATTGGATTCTTAAACTTTATGCCAAACAATTCTCTCTCAAGAGATTTATCTGAAATCAAATAGTGTTTTCTTAAAAGCAAAGATGAAAAAGGTATGAAATTAAAAAGCTTGATTAATTTTGTAGAGAGTTCATGTATTTCTTCGGCATCAAATAAAAATAAAAATTTCCTTACTAATTTATACATTTAATTTAGTTGACATCTCAACAGATATTGCAGCTTTTTCAATTTTTAATTTACCTGCCATAGTTTCTACAATACAAGTATTATTCTTATTATCAAACTCAATAACCCTAGCGTGCAAACCACTTTTGGTAATAATTCTATCACCCCTTTTTAAATTATTTAAAAAGTTTTTCTCCTTTTTATTTCTTCTGCTTTGCGGGATTACAATGAAGAATAAAAAAACAAATGCTATTAATAGCAAAAAAGGTAATTGAGACTCCATTAATTCTGATTGTTTTTAGGGTTAACAAAAGCTTGAATTCTTAACATTTGACCACCTGTCTGAGTATTTGCAGATATCTTAACCATTTTCTGCTGTAAATTTGGTCTACCTGTTGTATCAAAATTCACTTCTATCTCTCCAGTCTCGCCAGGTTTAATTGCTATATTCTTTGGGTATTTAGGAACCGTACAGCCACAGCTTCCTCTTGCATCTACAATATATAAGTCATTTTGACTAGTATTTGTAAAAGTGAAGAATGTCTTAACTATTTCACCTTCATTAATATTTCCAAAATCGTGAAAAATTCTATCAAAAGTTATTTCTGCATATTTACGATCTTCCGATATTTGAGTCTGAGAAACATCACTATTTATTTTTTTAGAAGCTGATTCATTACAAGCTATAAAAGAAAATAGGATGGTTAAAAAAATAAGTCTTTTCATATTCTTCAAAATTAATAAAATTTAGGTAATAAGACCTCTCCCAGTTTTTGAAATTGTTCCATCCTGGCTAAGATCTTTTATTATTTTATCCAGAACTCCATTAATAAAGATGCTACTTTTTGGTGAAGAATATTCCTTTGATATTTCTATATACTCATTAATTGTAACTTTAACAGGTATTAACGGAAAATATATTAACTCAGCCATAGCAGAAATCAAAATAGCTAAATCTATTTGAGCTATCCTCTCAGTATCCCAGTTTGGTATTCTTCCATCTAGAAAAGATTTAAGCTTATCCTTATTATCAAAAACCTGTTGAATTAATTTTTCTCCAAAAATGATTTCCTGTTTAAAGTCATTTATATCAGGTACTTTAAACAATCTTTCTTTTTTTATATCAATGTCTTTAATTAAAGAGATTATATAAGAGTTTATAATTGGTATATCATCTGTCCAAGTAATGTTTTGATCTTGGATAAATTCATATAAAATTTCTGAGTTCCAAATTATTTCAGAAAAAAAATAGATGAAAAATTCTAAAGATTCTTTATTGGATATGTTTTTATTCCTAGCACTCTCTTCAATAAACCTTTTTTTAATATCATCAATATAGTTCGAGTTTGATTCCCAATTAATTTTTATCGCTCTTTTTTTTGGAATTTTTAGATCAGAGAGAAATTTAAAATAAGGGTTATCTAAAATAACTTTAAAAGACTGTTTAGTGGTTTGAATTGAAAGAAAATGATTCTTAGTTTCATTAATAAGATCAATCGAGCAGTATAGTAAATCCAAAGAACTTGAAATACTATTTCTAAAGTTAAGAATACTTCTATCCAAGTCATCTTCTAGAACTGAATTTGAATAGACAAACTGAATAACTCGAGTTCGGATATACCTTCGATTAATAATTTTAAAGAACATAGAGCAAAATAAAGGATTTTTTCAATTCTAATTACTATAAAATCTCAAAGTTTTAATAAGACTATATTTGTAAGAACCTAATGAACGAACTCAAGAAATTAAATAAATATCTATATAAGTATAGGTATAAACTTTTAGCTGGATTATTAATTACAATTGTTTCAAGAATTTTTTCACTTGTAACACCAAGACTTGTAGGAGATTCAATTACATCAATAGAAAACTACATATCTAATAATTCAATGATTGTTGAGGATTTGCGAGAAACATTATTAATAAACATAACTATAATAATTGGAGCTTCATTAATATCAGGTTTCTTTACTTTTTTAATGAGACAAACAATAATAAATGTTTCTAGATATATTGAATTTGATGTAAAAAATGAAATCTTCTCTCACTATCAGACCCTGGATCAAGATTTTTATAAAAAAAATAGGACAGGTGACCTAATGAATAGAATAAGTGAAGATGTAAGTAGGACTAGAATGTATTTTGGGCCAGTGTTAATGTATGGTACTAATGCTGTAGTTTTATTTATAGTAATTATCTCGTATATGTTTACTATAGAACCAAATTTAACTCTGTACACTCTAATACCTTTGCCTCTTTTATCAATTATTATTTATAAAATAAGTAACATTATTAATATAAAAAGCACAAAAGTCCAAGAGAGTCTATCAAATTTATCCTCACATTCTCAGCAAAGTTTTAGTGGTATTTCAATATTAAAGTCCTTTAATATTCAAAAAATCATATATAATCAATTTGATAAATTATCATATTTAAGTTTTAAAAATAATCTAAGCTTAGCAAAGGTTCAAGCCTGGTTTTTCCCTTTAATAATATTTCTTATTGGATTAAGCAATTTAATAGTAATATATATAGGTGGAAATTTATATATAAACGGAATAATAGAAATTGGGGTTGTTGCTGAATTCTTGATATATGTTAATATGCTTACATGGCCTGTTACATTAGTTGGATGGGTTACAGCAACTATTAAACAAGCAGAAGCTTCTCAAAAGAGAATTAATGAATTTTTAAATGAGAAAAGTCCCGTCAAAGACGGTCTAAAAGGATTTAATATAGACGAAGTATTTAACATCGAATTTAAAAATGTAGACTTTACATATAAAAAGACTGGAATTAAAATTTTTGAATCATTTAATTTAAAGATAAATAAAGGTGAAAAAATAGGGATTATTGGTAATGTTGGATCAGGGAAAACAACCCTTTTAGATCTAATTTCAAGGATTTATGATCCAGATAAAGGTATAGTAGCTTTCGATAATAATGACATTAAAGACTATAAGACTGAAGATATTAGGAGCAAAATAAGTTATGTTCCTCAAAATAATTTTCTGTTTTCCGATTCAATCGAAAAAAATATTGCATTTGGAAATATTAATGCTTCCCAGAATGATATAATTAAAGCCTCAAAAAGAGCTGAAATTCATACTGAAATAGAAAAATTCAAAAATGGCTATAAGACAGTTCTTGGCGAAAGAGGTGTAACTTTATCTGGAGGTCAAGTTCAAAGGGTTTCAATTTCGAGAGCATTTCTTAAAGATGCATCTGTTTTTTTATTTGATGATTGTTTCTCATCACTTGACTCTGATACAGAAGAAAAATTAATTTTAAACCTTAATTCATCTTTTCAAGATAAAACTATTGTTATCTCTACCCATAGATTATCTTGCTTGAGATATTCAGATAGAATAATTGTATTAGATCATGGTAAGATTATTCAAGAAGGAAACCATTCAAAATTAATTCAAATAGAAGGGTACTATAAAGATTTGTATTATAAGCAGATGAAAGAATAATACTATGGATATTTGATTATATTTGAAGAAAAAAAAATGGAAAATAAAAATGAATATAATGTTGAAGAAATATTTTCTAAGGTTTTAAGAGCTGGAAGAAGAACTTATTTTTTTGATGTAAGAGAAACTAAGGCAGGAGATTACTACCTAACTATAACAGAAAGTAAAAAGTTTACTAACGAAGATGGTACTTTTTACTACAAAAAACATAAAATCTATCTATACAAGGAAGACTTTGATGATTTTAATTCATCGATGAACGAAACTTTTGATTTTATAATTGAAAAAAAAGGAAAAGAAGTCATTAGTGATAAGCATGATAAAGATTTTGAATCTAAAAAGGCAGAAGCTAATTCTGATGAAGATGCTACAGATGTTGATAAAAAAGATGAAAAAAAATCTGATAAGGATAGCTCATCTGATGATAGCTCAAAAGATTTTGCAGATGTTGATTTTGAAAACGATGATAAAGAATAAAATTATTACTATGAGGCACCTATTAATCTTTTTTTTACTTTCACCTTTTTATATAAATGCTCAAATAGGTCTTGAGTACTATCTTGGAGACCTAAGTGAATACAACAAATTAATTCCCACTCCAGAGAGTGTAATTGGGCATGAGGTTGGAGAGTTTCATATTAGTCATGATAAACTGAGTCATTATATTCAAGAAATATCAAAAACTTCTAATAGAGTTAAATTAGTTGATAGAGGTAAATCTTATGAGAATAGAACTTCATGGTTAATGATTATAACTAGTGAATCTAATCACTCAAGACTTGAAGAAATTAGAAAAAAACATTTAGCTCTTTCGAATTCTAAAGACAAGGATATTGACGTCTCCAATATGCCAATTGTTGTTTACCAAGGGTTTTCAGTTCATGGAGATGAACCTAGTGGCTCAAATGCTGCTCTGCCTTTTATGTATCACTTATTAGCAAGTGATTCGAAAGAAACCAAAGAATTACTTGATAATGTTATTATTCTTTTAGATCCTAGTTTAAACCCAGATGGACTTCAAAGGTTTTCTCAATGGGCTAATAGTAATAAGAATCAAACTTTAAACCCTGACCCAAACGATAGAGAATATAATCAATATTGGCCAAGAGGTAGGACAAATCACTATTGGTTCGATTTGAATAGAGATTACCTGCCAAATCAGCTTATTGAAACTAACGCAAAGATTCAAACTTATACAGAATGGTTACCAAATATTTTAACAGATCATCACGAGATGGGTACAAACTCATCCTTTTTCTTTCAACCAGGAGTGCCAGAAAGAAAAAACCCATTAATTTCTGATTTAAATCAAGAGCTAACTCGTGAAATTGGAACATATCATGAGGAGGCCCTTAATAAAATTGGGTCTTTATATTATTCTGAAGAAGACTATGATGATTTCTTTTTTGGCAAGGGTTCAACATATCCAGATGCAAATGGAGGTATTGGAATATTATTTGAGCAAGGAAGTTCAAGAGGTCATATTCAAGAGAGTGTTAACGGTATTCTTACATTTCCTTTTACTATCAGAAATCAACTTACTACAGCATTCTCAACTCTAAAGGCTGCTAAAAGCATGAGAGTAAAGCTTTTAAATTATATGAAAGATTTTTTTGATAATCAGATTGAGTTAAATCCAAAGTCAAATGATAATATTGTTTTTGGAAAAATAAAAGATAATTCTACAGTATATCACCTTGCTAAAATTCTAAACAGTCATAAAATTAAGTTTAATAGAATCTCGGAAGATATTGTGTTAGGTGGAGAAGAGTATACTAAAGATAATAGCTATATAATACCTTTAAATCAACCTAAAAGAACTCTAATAGACGCAATGTTCTATACACAGACTGAGTTCAGGGATAGTTTATTTTACGATGTTTCTGCTTGGACCTTTCCTTTAGCATTTAATGTTAATTACTCATACACAAATGGTCTAAATAAAGCTAGTGTTTCTAGATTAATTGGTGATGAAGTTGAAAGTCTTGAAAAGCCAGAAGGAAATGTTAATTCAAAATCTAATTATGCATATTTGTTTGAACCACATGAGTATTATGCTCAGGCTGCAGTTTATAATCTAATTAAGGAAGGATTAAGAGTTAAAACTGCCACTAGAAAATTTTCAATCAGGGGTAAAGAATATGATTACGGAACTTATCTTATTCCAGTTCAAAATCAAAGTATGAGCTCCGAAGAGATATATAATAAACTAATAGAAGTTTCGCAAAAGTATAATGTTGATTTTGAATCTCAATCTACAGGAATAACTGATGGTATTGACTTAGGGTCTGACTATTTTATAATAGTAAAAGAACCAAAAATTGGATTGATTGTTGGTGATGGTGTTAGAAGTTATGATGCTGGTGAAATATGGCACTTACTTGACACTCGTTATGATATTCCAATTTCTAAACTTGATGTAGATGATTTAAAATCTATTAATCTTGATAAATACACTCATATCATCCTACCAGACTATAATGGAGGAAAGCTCAATTCCGATCAATTAACTACTTATGTAAATAATGGGGGAAATCTTATAGCATACAGGAATTCTGTAAAATGGGTATCAAATAATTTAAGTGAAATAGAATTTTTATCTAATGACATTAAAGCAAGAGGGGTTTCTTTTTCAGACAGAGAAAAGTTCTATGGCGCTCAGCAAACTGGAGGTGCAATCTTTGAATCAAATATTGATAAGAGTCATCCAATAAACTATGGGATTGAATCTAATAAACTTCCATTATTTAGAAATTCAAATGTATACATGAGTAAAAGTGAACAAAGTTTTAATAATCCTATTTCTTATTCATCCAGCCCTTTACTGAGTGGCTACATATCGGAAGAGAATTTATCATTACTAAAAAATTCTGTTCCGTTTAAACTTCTTAGGAGTGGAAAGGGTAAAATTATTTTGATTACTGATAATACAAACTTTAGAGCTTTTTGGTACGGAACTAATAGAATTCTCTTGAACTCTATTTTTCATTCTAACATAATGTAATAAAAAGGATATCATTTTGGCTAACTCATCAGATATAAAAAAAATTGCATTAGAAACTTTAGCTTTAGAATCAGAATCTATTAGAAATCTATCAAAAGTTATAGATGATAATTTTATCAATATTGTTGAGACATTATCCAAATCAACTGGAAAGATAATTTTAACTGGAATCGGAAAGAGTGCATTGATTGGGATGAAAATTTCTGCGACACTTAATTCAACTGGCACAAAATCTTCTTTTCTTCACTTAGGTGATGCTCTTCATGGAGATATGGGGGTAATTGATAAAGATGATATTATTATATGTATTTCAAAGAGTGGAGAATCTGAAGAAATAAAGATGCTAAACAAATACATGAACCTATCGGGTAATATTTTAATAGGAATTTCATGTAAAGCTAATTCATTACTAAGTAATGTTTCCGATATGTTTATTTTAACAGAAATTGAGAAAGAGGCTTGTCATAACAACCTTGCCCCTACAACTAGTTCCTCGTGTCACCTAGCAATGGGTGATGCTATAGCTATGAGTCTTCAATATATAAAAGGATTTACTCCAGATGATTTCAGTAATTTTCATCCATCAGGTAATCTTGGTAAAAAATTGAATCTTAAAGCCGCTGATTTAATTGATAAAGATCGAATCCCTAGTGTATCATCTGAATCTAAGATTGATGAAATAATTAATGAGATTTCCAGTAAAATGTACGGAGCAACTGCTGTTATTTCAAATAAGAAAATAGTTGGAATAATAACTGATGGTGATCTAAGGAGACTACTTGAGAAGAAAGTTGATATCTACAGTTTAAAAGCTTCTGATATAATGAATAGTAACCCAAAAATTATTAGTATTAATTCCCAAGCAATTAGTTCTTTAAATATTATGAAGAAAAATAATATAAGTCAATTATTGGTAGTTGATGATTCAAAAAAATATGTTGGAATTATTCATTTTCATAATATAATGAAGGAAGGGCTTAATAATGAGTAAATCTAAAGACATGTCATTCCTTGATCATCTTGAAGAGTTAAGATGGCATCTTATCAGATCAGTTATATCAATTTTAATTTTTGGATTTATTGCTTTTCTTGCCAAAGAAATCATTTTCGATATAATTATTTTTGGACCTAAAAAAGGCGATTTCATTAGTTATAAATTATTTTGTTCAATATCTCAGTCATTTGGGGGTGACGCTTTTTGTTTTAATGAACTGCCATTTAGAGTTCAAAGTAGAACTGTGTCAGGACAGTTCTCAGCTCATCTTTGGACTTCAATTCTTGCTGGATTTATAATAGCATTCCCATATATTATTTGGGAATTTTGGAAATTTATAAGCCCAGGGATGTACAAAAATGAAAAGGATGGAGCTAAAGGCTTTATATTTATATCTTCATTACTTTTTTTTATTGGAGTTTTATTTGGTTACTACATTGTAACACCTTTATCAATTAATTTTCTTGGAAGTTATACAGTAAGTAATGAGGTCTTTAATGATTTTGATTTAGCCAGTTATGTAGGTTTATTACGGTCATCTGTATTGGCATCAGGAATAATTTTTGAAATACCAATTATAGTTCATTATTTAACAAAAGTGGGTATTGTAACCCCTGATTTTTTAAAAAGAAATAGAAAATTTGCATTGGTTATTGTGCTTAGTTTATCTGCTATTATCACACCACCAGATATTGCAAGTCAAATAATTGTTAGTATTCCTATATTAATTTTATATGAAATAAGTATAATTATCTCAAAAATTGGTTTTAAAAAATTAAATAATTGATATTTGTTCTATGATCTTAAAGGCACATGAAATTTCTAAATCATATAAAGGTAAAAAAGTTGTAAATAAAGTTTCTGTAAAGGTTAGTCAAGGAGAGATTGTTGGTCTTCTTGGACCTAATGGTGCAGGAAAAACAACATCCTTTTACATGATAGTAGGAATTATTAAACCAGAGGAAGGCGAAATATATTTAGATAATGAAAAAATTTCTACATATCCAATGTATAAAAGAGCTCAAAGTGGCATAGGATATTTAGCTCAAGAAGCATCTGTTTTCAGAAAACTTTCAGTAGAAGAAAATATACTAAGCATCCTTGAATTTTCTAATCTTTCAAAAAGTAAGCAAAAAGAGAGGACTGAGTCTCTTATGGAAGAATTCGGATTGACTCACATAAGACATAGTAGAGGAGATCTTTTATCTGGAGGAGAAAGAAGAAGAACTGAAATTGCAAGAGCTCTTGCAACAGACCCAAAGTTTCTTCTTCTAGATGAGCCGTTTGCAGGAGTTGATCCAATTGCAGTAGAAGATATCCAATCCATTATTTCAATTCTAAAGAAAAAAAATATTGGTATATTAATCACTGATCATAATGTACAGGAAACACTTGCTATAACTGATAAAACATATCTAATGTTTGAGGGAAAAATCTTACAAGAAGGCATTCCAGAAAAATTAGCTGAAGATGAAATGGTCAGAAAGGTTTACCTAGGAAAAAACTTTGAATTCAAAAGAAAAAAACTTTAGCTATTATCAAAAAATTGACCATAGATTCCTGACAATATTTAATAATAGATATACCAATACAACTACTGCAAATCCTCCTAGCTGAAGGTAAAACAATATAGGTATTGAAATTATTATTAGAATAACCTGATAAATGTTTGATTTAAAATTATAAAATGAAATATTTAATGAGAATAGTCTGAATTGAGCATTCATAAGGAATACTGAAAAGAAAATTGATGAAATTAGAAAATAATTATTAAGAAAAATTTCTTTTGACTCAATAAATAATTCAGAATTAATTAAAACTGGCAATGCGGAAAAGAATATAGCATTTGCTGGTGTTGGTAATCCGATAAATTCATCATTACCAATTGAAGTATTAAATTTAGATAATCTAATAGCAGAACCTATAGTAATAAGAAAAGCAATAAAAGAGATTGGTGATAAACTAAATATTAAATCATATCCAAAAATCAAAACTTCAAAATCAGAAACCTTATTTCCAGATAATTTAAAAAGTTGGAAAACAACTATCCCAGGCACAACTCCACTAGTAATAACATCTGTTATTGAATCTAAATGTTTACCAAAATTTGTAACAGAATTTAAAGCTCTAGCAGCAAAACCATCAAGAAAATCAAAAAAATTTCCTAAACAGACAAGAATTAAGACAGCTTCAAATTGAAATTGAAATGCTAGGGCTATTGCAAAACAACCGCAAATTAAATTTAGTACTGTCAAAAAAGATGGAATTATTTTTTTCATTAGAAGAATTGATTGTGAATTTATAAAAAAATTGTAATATTAAGCCTTCAAACAAAAATTAAAATAAATTAAGTTGACTAGGTACTTATATTCTTCAATCATATCCGGAATTCTTATGGGATTTTCATGGCCAACCAGTGGTTTCACTCCACTAGTTTTCTTTGGACTGATACCATTATTACTTACTGAAGATTTTATAATTAAAGATAATCTAGGAAAGAAAAATCTAAGAGTATTTTTTTATTCTTTTATAGCATTTCTAACATGGAACATAATTACGACATGGTGGATTATTAATTCTAGTGTTCTGGGTGTAATTTTTGCTAATATTATAAATACTTCACTTTATTCATTAGTATTCTTCATATATAGTCTAGTAAAAAGAAGGCTAGGGATTAATCCTGGAGTCATCTTTTTAATCACTCTCTGGATTTCATTTGAAAAGTTTCATCTAAATTGGCAGTTTTCATGGCCATGGTTGAATTTAGGAAATGTTTTTTCTGAAAGGGTTGAATGGATACAATGGTATGAATATACTGGAGTATTTGGCGGAAGTTTATGGGTTTTATTATCTAATTGTTCAATGTTTCTCCTAATTAGACAATATGACTCTTATAAAAGTAGAAATAGATTTTATCTAAATACCTTTTATAGATTTTTCTTCATAATACTTTCACCAATAATCATATCTTATTTAATTATATCACCTTCTGTTACTGATAGATATAATGTTGAAGATAAATTTAAAGTAATATTAACTCAACCCAATATTGACCCTTGGGATGCAAAATTTGTCAAAACTAATACCAATCTTGATTTTTTTAAGATATTAAAAGACCTAAGTGAAGAGGAATTAATTAAAGAATATGACTTTTTAGTTGCTCCAGAGACATATTTTGCTGAAGGAATTGGTGAAAATGTTGATTATTTTGAATATACTAAGCTATTTGACAGTATTAACAGCTTCTTAAAAAAGTTTCCAAATACTAATTTTATTTCTGGTATTTCATTATATAAAACCTATCAAAATTCAGAAAAAAGTCCAACTAGGTCAGCTAATAGGGTTAGAGATAATATATGGATTGACTATTATAACTCTGCAATTAATATATCAAGCAATAGACCTTTTGAGGTTAATCATAAAACTAAATTGGTTGTTGGAACTGAGTTTATGCCATATAAATGGATTCTAGAACCTCTTATTGGTAATCTAATGATCGATCTTGGAGGCACTATAGTATCAAAAGCAAGTCAGCCAATTTCTGAGTTAAATGTTTTTGAACACTCAACAAAAGATCTTAAAACTGTACCTATAATTTGCTACGAAACAGTGTATGGAGAATTTGTTTCAAGTTATACAAAAAAGGGCGGAGACTTTATAACAATCATAAGCAATGACGCATGGTGGGGAAATACTGCAGGACATAAACAACTTCTTAGTTATGCAAGACTTAGAGCAATAGAAAACAGAAGATATATTGTCAGAAGTGCAAATTCAGGAATTTCTTCTATAATTGACCATAAAGGTAAAATTTTATCTACTCTAGAATATGGGAAATATGGTATTTTAGCTGGAACTGCAGAAAAAGTTTCAGGAAAAACATTCTATAATAACTATGGGGATTTTATTGCTAGAGTATCAATTTTTATATCAATATCAATGATTCTTATCCTCTTTGTTACATCAAATAAGAATTTCAACTATACAACTCCTCTAGATTCTCCAATGAGGTATGATTAATAGTCATACAACTCTTAATAATATTTAATGATATTTTATTTGCTTTTTTTAAGTAATCATATATTTTTGCACAGATAAAACCCAAAGAAAATGTATTGGACACTAGAACTTGCATCTCACCTAACTGATGCGCCTTGGCCAGCATCTAAGGATGAGTTAATTGACTTTTGTATTAGAACTGGTGCACCTCTTGAAGTTGTTGAGAATCTTCAAACACTAGAAGATGAGGGAGATGTATATGACTCAATCATAGAAATATGGCCAGATTATCCTACAGAAGATGATTACCTTTGGAATGAAGATGAATATTAATTTCTCTACTCTCTAAGTTTATTGGGTTTTTTTAAATAAATTTGAAAAAAAAACTGTGTCTATACTTAACTCAATTTTAAAAGTTTTTTTAGGAGACAAGTCAGGTAAAGACTTGAAAAAAATAACTCC
>Ga0111541_10000564_pt1 | contig 12097 bp, 9 predicted proteins | sample Knorr_S7_td_DCM__FD_83039 | JGI IMG/M metagenome (GOLD analysis project Ga0111541, IMG submission 83039) | Marine microbial communities from Southern Atlantic Ocean transect - Knorr_S7_td_DCM_ad_131m_LV_B (version 2) (version 2) | ecosystem: Environmental > Aquatic > Marine > Oceanic | place...
ACCATGTCTATTGCTGCAAAAGATAACTTTATTTATTCTGCAGAATGGGCTTCGGTACAAGCTTTTGAGTATGGTGTTATTGAAGGTCCAGATATCGATTTAAATACATGGGAGCTCAATTATCCATATGTTGAAAATGGTAATACTTATTCATTATTCTTAGAGGTAATAAATAATGGGAACTCAGAATTAATTATATCTGATAACTATACTACAAACTCTGAGTTTGTTATCGTAAATCCGCTATCTAATTTACTATCTGGAGAACTCCAAATAATTGAAATCATCTATAATTCGAGTAGTAGTAATGCATCAGGTTCTTATCGCATTTTTAGTAATGATGTTGATGAGCCACAAATCATATGTGAAACAAATGGTAATATTGATGGTGCTAATATTGGTGAGCCTGCTCCAGATTTTGAACTAAGCTATGTTGCAAATGGTAATGGAAATTTTATTCTTTCAGATAATCTAGGTAAGATTATTGTATTAGCATTTTTTGCCCCAAACTGACCTGTATGTAGTCCGGAGTTATCGGATATGGAGACCGCAATTTGGCAAGATTATCAAAATGAAGGTGTTATAGTACTTGGTATAATTAATACTTCAAACCAAAACCAAATAAATACCTTTGTGGAAGAAAATAATATTACTTTCCCTATTTTATATGATCCAGGCAGTTCTGGAGGTGTTCAGGGAGGGAATACATATGATGATTATTATATGCCAAACGATGGCTCACCTTATCCTAGAGATTTTATTATTGATAGACAAGGAATAATACAGTATGCAAATAATGAAATAGATACAGAATGGATGTTATATGTATTGAATGAGTTACTAGGTAATAATGATGTAGTGATTGGTGATATTAATCTAGATAATCAAATAAATATTTTAGATATTATTTTCTTAATTAATTTTATTTTAAATGTACAAATACCAACAGATATACAAATGGTTGCAAGTGATATTAATTTTGATGAAATATTAAATATATTAGATATTGTACAACTTGCGAACCTAGTTTTACAGAACAACTAAATAATTATTTTAATTAACTAAAAGAACAGGACAATTGGCTTTCTGTGCAGTCTGAATTGGTTTGCTTCCTCTAAAAAACTTGATTAATTCATTACCCTTAGATTTTCCTAATATAATGATATGATCATTTCCTGCTTCCTGTATAAACTCATCTACAGGATCCCCTCCAAGTAGTTTAGAAGTAAATGGAACTTTCATCCGTTTAAAATACTTTGTAGCCCAATTATGAGCATTTCTATAATCCTTACCAATATAAGTTGTTTTACTAACAGTAACATTTTTTATCTCAGCTAAAAATTGTTTTGAAATTTTTGTACTAAAAATAATTGCTCTTTTTGTTGCTTTTGAATCATCTACACCTAATAAAATTTTATATTTATAATTAATATTATAATTTTTTACAAATAATATACTCGTATCTAGGAATTGTGCTAACTTGTGCGTCATTCTACTACTGTTTGGTGAACCTAATATAATAATATCAAAATTCCCTCTCTTTAACTCTTGATTTAACTCTGACAACAATTCACCTTCTCTTAAAACTAAATTAATTTGATAATTTTTTTCTTTGGGTAGTGCCATGCGTACTCGTCCATTGTGCTCAATTAAATTTTCAATACTAAAATCTATATTTTTTGCAAAGCCTCTCTCCTTTAAATAGCAGAAAGCCCATTCTAATACTTCTAGCCCCGGGTGATAAATATTCCAATCTGCCAAGGATTGTCTAGTTAATGCCAAATCAGTTTCTAGAATAGCTTGTGATTTTTTACCAACATAACAAATAGTAAAATCTGCTGAAAATCCTTCAGCTATTCTACAAGCTATATCTAAAACATCTTTTGATTCATTATTTTTATCTTTTATTGCAATTAGAAATTTCATATTAGTTCCAATTAATAATTAATTAAGTTAATCACTAACGGCCAATAAAACTTGTATATTAGCAGAAGTGTTGAAATAGACATAATTCCCATACGCCAACCAGCTCTAATAAAGTCAGATATTTTTATCAATCCAGATGAGTAAATAATCATGCACGCTGGTGCGGCTACCACAGAAAAATATCCAAAAGCTGATGCGATTGCTGTTGTCATTCCCATATAAAGTACATCACCTCCCATATTTAACGTAATGGGTCCTAAAACAGCAACTGTCGCACTAGAACTCATTATATTTGAAAAAAAGGTAGTTAATAAAATATTAACAATATAAGGTAATATTGTATTTTCATTGATAAGATTTGAAAAATTACTAATTATTATATTTCCTATCCAAAAAGCTGCACCTGTATTTTTCATTTGTACTCCTAAAGATATTGCAGCTGCAAATAAAAGAATTACACCCCAATTTGTATGTTTATTTAAATCCTTCCATTCTATTAATCCAAATACCATATAAAGAAATGCTCCTGAAATAGCTATGATACCCAAACCATATCTTTCATGTAGAAAAATCCAACATAAAAATATAAAAACAAAAATAATAATTGTCATTAAGTCGCTACCTTTTATTGAACCTTTATGTGCTACCTGTATTTTTAATTTTCTAATTGAAGTATCTAATTGTTTGATTTCTGGTTTAAATGTTATTGGCAATAAAAGGGCAGTACCAAGCATCCCAATAATAACCATTGGATATGCTAAAATCATCCATTGTAAATAGCTTATACTTATATTTCCATTAGAAATAGTTTTCCAATATTCTAACATTAATGCATTTCTTGCACCTCCTGAAGGTGTGCCAATACTTCCAACAGTAGCACCATAACCAATGGAAAATAAAATAAGTGCAGTAAGATTCTTAATCGAATGTTGTTGGTTGCAATTTCTAATAATAGATAGTCCAACTGGTAGCATTAGAGCTACTACTGTATGTTCTCCTATAAATGATGAAAGTAAAGCAGATAATAATGTAAAACCTAAAACTATATTTTTTACACTATTACCCGTTATTCGGATAAGGCCTAAAGCTAACCTGTTATCTAGGCCCTGTTGGACAATTGCAACAGCCATCATTAAAGATCCCATAATAAAGAATACTGAATCATTCATAAAGGTTCTTGCAACTTCAGTCGGTGTTGCTATATTAAATGTTACTTGTAGAATAGCAATTAATAAAGCTAGTGCAGGCAAAGGGATTGGTTCTGTTATAATCAATAAAACAACTAATAATACTAAAATAATTGTTCTATAGCCAATAATCGAAATATTTTCAGGACATGGTAAATAGAACATAATTATTCCTAATATAGATATAATTATAAGCCAACGCTTCTGTTCCATCCAGAACAAAATATCATTAACTATTTCATTTTTATTTTTTATTATCATTATTAGATTTATATTAAAATTGATATAGGTAATTAAATATTATTTAATTCGTCTATTATACAAGTAATAATTTAAATGATAAGTATAACCATATAAAATTTAAACTAATCGAATATGAATAGAAGTAATATTCCATGTAAATCAATTTTAAACTCATATGAAATTAATCAAATTAATACTCATATAGATAATTTTTCGGATTGTGATTTTATTGTTGCATTTCTTTTAAAGAATTTCAAAATTAAAAGTACATCTGATCAAAAAATAATAAATGGATATAAACAAGATTACTCTAATTTACCTGGGAATGCTGCAATACTTTGTCGACCAGAAAATGAAAAGGAGTGTGCTATTATATTAGCAGTATGTCAACAGGCAGAAATTCCATTAACAATTTCTGCAGGTAGAACAAACTTAAATGGATGCGCTACACCTAATGGTGGCCTTATTTTATCATTAGAACGAATGATAAATCCGCAACCTTATATTGATCTTAAGAAAAAAATTATTACTTCTCCTGTTGGAATTATTTTAGAAAAAATGAGAACTGAAGTGACCAAACAAAGTAATAACAAATTATATTTTCCCGTTGATCCTACAAGTCGCAATGAAGCAATGATTGGAGGAGCTCTTTCTTGTAATGCTTCCGGCTTTAGTCCTGGCAAAGCTGGATCTATGAGATATTGGACTGAAGCTCTAGATTTTTTAACTCCGACTGGTTATAAAATAAGTTGTAAACGTGGTCAATATATTTCAAAAAATGGAAAATTTACCTTGTTATGTCCAAAAGAATCTATAGAATGGGAACTTCCTACCTATCCTAGACCCAGCATAAAAAATGCAAGTGGCCCTTATTCTGATGATAAAGGTAATATTGATCTCGTTGATTATATGGTAGGTTCAGAAGGTATTTTTGGGCTTATTACTTCTGTATCTTTCAAATTAAAAAATATGCCTTCTGATTTTTTAAATATCTTTTTTTCTTTACCTTCAGAAAAAAATGCAGTTTATTTCCATCAGTTTTTGTACAATTATCTGGAATGTGATCTGTCAAAAATAACTGCACTTGAATACTTCGGTTATAGATGCCAAAAATATATGAAACATTACGAAACGTTGTTTCATTCATCTACAGATGTTGGTATCTATATGCAAATACCTCTTTATAATCAAACATTAGAAGAAGCCGTTTTACTATGGTATAAAATAATTAACAAATCTAATTGTGGAATTAATGAAGAAAATATTTTATTACTAAATAATCCAAGAGATTGGAAAAAATTTTTCGAAGCTAGACATTCTATACCTGTTAATGCTTTAGAAAAAACTCATAAGCTCAATACATGGAGCATACTTACTGATACTATAGTACCTCCAGAAAATTTTGAACAGTTTTTAGAAGAAGCGCATAATTTATTACAAAAATCAAAAATAGAATATTTATTATTTGGTCATCTAGGAGACTGCCATTTACATTTTCATTTAATACCAACTATTGAACAACAAAATAAAGCTATAGAGGTATATCAAAAAATTGTTTCAAAATCTGCACAGTTAGGTGGTGTCTATTCTGCAGAACATGGTACTGGTAAACGGAAACGCAATGATTTTATAGAATGTTTTGGTAAAGAAGGAGTTAAGCAAATAAAATTATCTAAATCTGCAGTTGATCCTCTCTTTTTATTAAATAGAGGTAATATTATTCACCCTTGAAGTTAAGATTGCTAATATTAACTATAGGATTATTTGGATGTGTTGAACATAATTTCTTTGTTAAAGTCTTTCCAAATGGTGATTATTATGTTGATTATAATGCTCATGGTGAGAAAAATGATTTATTAAATCATGATTTCCCTATGCCTTCTAATAACAAGTGGAATATATATTCAACAATAGATAGTATTGAAGCTGAATCTTATGATTACACTGCAAATAGATTATTTTACCGTAAAGAGACTTTCCCAACTAGCTTTTTTAATAGTGATAGTATTTACTTAGAGTCTCTAATTCAACATCCTACAAAAATTAAATATATAAATTTGTTTTTTGTTGAAAAATATATATTTGATTGTAGAATTAAAGGACGCTCTGTCAATAATAAATATCCACTGATTACTCAATTAATTTCTAATAAAGATAATCCTCCTAAAAATTGGCTACATGAAAGCTTAAAATACCTTTTATTAGAAACAATGAATCAGACAAACTTAGATTGGAATATTAGACCAATTATTGAAGCAGAATTACATGATTGGTTTCAAAATCATTTACTTTCTATAAGTGATTCTACATTATTTGATGAGCTTGAATATTATAAAAATCTAGGTCTGGATATAATCATGCAACCTGTACCAACTAATTTATATACAAAAATGGATTCAATATTTAAAATATTAGAAGATGAATTAGAAATTACTTTAGAGCTTGATGGAGATAGCTTTGATTATCAATTAATGCTACCGGGTATATTAACTAGTGCTAATGCTGATACTCTAATGGGGGATACTCTATTATGGTCTTTTGATTTATCTAATTTTATAAATGATGATTACCACATGTTTGCACAAAGTACTATTGTGCATAGTTATAGAATAAAATTTGCAATTATCTTAACTATTATAATGTTAAGTTCTATTTTCTTTCTACGTTTTAAATTAAATAAAACATAATTATAAAATAATTTAGATGATGTTAATCTATATAAATTCTTACTTTCATAGTTAATTATGGCAAGAATTCCTGAACAAACTATTGAACAAATTCGCTCCACTTCAGATATTTTTGAAATAGTATCAGAATATGTTCAATTAAAAAAACGTGGCCATAACTTTTTCGGGCTCTGCCCGTTCCATGATGAAAAAACACCATCTTTTTCTATAAATCCAAACAGACAAATATATAAGTGTTTTGGTTGTGGTGCTGGAGGTGGAACTATTAACTTTGTTATGGAAGTAGAGCAATTAGAATTTATTGAAGCTATACAATTTCTTGCTGACCGTTACAAAATAGAAATAGATTTTGAAACTGATAGTAATTTTAGTAAAGATACTCGTTCACAGCTTCTTGAATTACATACAAAAGTTGCAGAAATTTTTAACAAGAATTTAGAATCTAATGAAGGTAAAAGAGTTGTTTCTCATTTACTTGGTCGTGGTTTTTCAAAAGAAATAATAACTCAATTTAGGTTAGGTTTTAGCCCAAATAAATATGATTCTTTATTAAAAGAAGTTCGCAAGCACGGTTCCTCACCAGAAGCAATGAAACAATCAGGATTATTTATTAGTACCTCGAAAGGATATATGGATCGTTTCCGAGGTCGTATTATGTTTAGTATTTTTGACTCGTCAGGAAAAATTATTGCCTTTGCTGGTAGAGTTTTTGAATCGGATGATCCAGCGAAGTATGTTAATTCCCCTGAGACCCCTATATACAATAAAAGCCGAATTTTATATGGTATTCATGCTAGTAAGCATGAAATTCGAAAAACTAATTCTGTTATTGTAGTAGAAGGATATTTTGATTTTCTTCAGATTTTTCAATCTGGAATAAAAAATTGTGTTGCAATATCAGGAACAGCCTTTACTGAACAACATGCTCTACAATTAAAAAGATATTGTAATAACGTATATCTAGCATATGATGGTGACTCTGCAGGTATTTCTGCAGCTATAAGGACTGGATATATATTAGTCAAAGCAGGAATAAGTACAAACATAGTAACTATTCCAAAGGGAATTGATCCTGATGATTGGATTAAAACTGATGGAAATAAGCCTTTACTTGATGCAATCAAGAATAGTAATCAACTATTAAATTTTCATTATAAAAATTTTTCTGAAGATATATCGACAAATTCTGGAAAATCTAACTATATTTCAGAGGTTTTAAATGAATTAGCCCAAATTAAAGAGCCAGTTACTAGAGAATTATATGCAAAGTCTTTAAGTGATCTAACACAAATTAGTATTAATAGTATTATTGAATCTCTTCAAGTTCTTCTAAATAAAAAGAATAAAAGGTTATCATATAAAAAAAATAACAAAATAAAAACTAGTACGATAACAAATAGTCTATCCCTTTTAGAACAAGATCTTTTAAGACTCTGTTTTTCAGTCGATCCCAATATAAGAAAGTTTTTATTTGAAAATGTAAAAGAAGATTGGTTGGAATCTAATATGGTAAAGGTAATTTATGATAAAATTTATATTCACCTCCATTCTGAACATTCAATTGAAGCTAGCCTTATTATGAATGATATCCCTAAAGATTATAGAGAAAAACTCACAGAAATAATATTTGACTTAGAAAAACTAGAAACTAGTCTGCCATTTGCTCGTGATTGTGTGAAAAGATTAGAGGAAAACTATATTGATTTAAGCTTAAATAATTTAAGAAAACGTTTAAAAAAAGCTGAACTTGAAAATAATGACTGTATTTCTATTATTAAACAAATTGATGATTTACTTAAAAAGAAAATTCAACTATCCTGTTATAATGAATTATAAAATTTATATCTTTATTTCTTTTATTTTTTTGAGCTGTGAATCTAAAGAAACTTCTTTGTTACTTAGCGGTGATTCTGAAAAACAAAAAATTGCAGACACAATTTATGAACTCACCCTTAGTACAACTTCTGGTATTGAGTTAAATCAAGTAGAAATCAAGTGGAATTTTACAATATTTGAAACTATTCAAATTGTCAGAATTGGTTATAGTGATGATCTAAAAGTTATTGATGGTTTCGAAGAATATGACGATACTAATGAAGATGGTGAATATAGCGAAGGAGAACCCTTTACAGATACCAATGGCGATAATGTATGGGGCTGGAAATATATAGATTCTATAACCTATAGTGGCATGGAAGCTGGAGAATTTAGAGATTATGAATTTATACTTACTTTAAGTGAATCAATATATGTTGATACTATACAAATTTATACAAAACCTTTAAATACAATATCTAATTTTAATTTTAATTTTGAAACTGTAATGGTTGGAAGTGGGCAATATGAAGAAGGAGAAACATTTACTGATTTGCCTAATGGTGTCTATGATTATGGAGAAATTTTTACAGACCTAGGAAATGGAGTTTGGGATGAAGGAGAAATTTTTACGGATATAAATGATGATGGTATATGGAATGAAGAAGAAGATTTTATAGATCTAGGAAATGGAGTTTGGGATGAAGGAGAACCTTATACTGATACAATAGGAAATTTAGTTTGGGATGAGGGAGAACTTTATGATGATTTGCCTGATACTGAACAATATAATCGTATTTTGCAATGGACAAACCCATCAATATCATCTATAGAAACTATTAAAATTTTTAGATCTCCTAATGCATTGAACTTATTAGAATTAAATAATTGTAATTGTAAAATTGCTTCAATAGAGCCAAACATTAATTATTTTATAGATACAGAAAAAAATGTAGAACCTGGTGTGTATTTTTACTTTTATAGGATACAAGTTGAAAATAGTAATGCCAAAAGAGCTAGCCTAATTACAAATAATTATACACAGCCTCCTTCACCAGAAAAAATTTATCTTTCTGGTGAGCACGTTACAGGTAGTGATAGTAACCCTAATTCAGCAAAAAATAATTATATAAATATTTCTTGGGATAGGGTTGTAGACCCAACACTAACTTATTTTTATCAATATGAAATCTGGCGCTATTCTGAAAATAATTCATCTACTATTGATAAGGTTGTTCAAATAATACATTCAGAAATAACTAGTTTTCAAGATCGTAACGTGGATACTGGTGCTATTTGGTGGTATACGGTTGCTATAAAAAATGTATCTGGAGAGCTAGTTCATAGTAATTTTGTACAAGGTTCTTCTAAATGATAAAAAAGTTTTTTTATATAATCATTTTTCTATTTTTTTCATGTACAAATCTGTTTATAGAAGAAAATTTATTTAATAGTATTGGCTTTAGTGGTTCTGCCTGGATAGAATTTGGAAAATTAAGTAGCATGCAAATCTCACAAGAGGCCAATGATTTTACAATTCAATTTTGGGCATCAGGTAAAGATATAAACACTAGTGAAGCTCCTGCTTTTTTTTCATTATACGATGATCAAAATAATATAAAATTAGCATTATATAGAGATAGAGGAGCAAATAATTATTTAACAACTATTGCTAACTCTAATATCTATAGAAGTAATTCACTTAATGTAGATTGGACTAATCCAGATAATTTTTACTTAATTACAATATTCTTTTCATCTGATAAAAATTTAGAGGGATATATAAATGATTTACAATTTTTAAATGTACAAGAAAATATTAATATTGGAAATAGTTCATTAATAGTAGGTGCCTCTGCAAATGAAGAATTAACAATTATGAAAAATCATTGGTACGGGTATTTTGATGAAATAAGATTATGGAATACCCATATTGCAGATACTACTAGATTACTACATATCCAATATCCATATAAACTAAGTGATTATTATTTACAAACATACCTTGATTCATTAATTGGTTTATGGAGATTTAATTTCTCTGACGCATCATTTACTGTAACAGATGATTCTGGTAATAATAATGATGGTGATATTTGGACGAAAGATGGTGCACTTTTTGAATTATCTGATAAAGGGGTACAGTAATATTTTTTTCTATATGTTTTTATTATGTAAATTATTTCTTTCCTTAGGAGTAAAAACTTTTGTTATGTGCTAGGTGGGGAGTTAGCGGTTCCCTGTAGCCTGAAACCCGCTTTATGCAGGATTGAATCCCGGTGGTAGGGTTTTGCTGAGGATATATTGTTTTGTAAGCGGTGTTGACGTTTTCAACTGTGCGCAATAGATATATTTCAAATCCCGTCAGGTCTGGAAAGAAGCAGCGGTAGATATATTTTCTATGTGCCGTACAACCCTGGAACTGAGCTGGCTGTAGAATGATTATTTAAACAGAAAACACAACCACCGGTGCACAGAAATGGTAAAAAATAATGAGTTATCAAGTACTTTCTAGAAAATTACGTCCGCAAAATTTTGATGCAATCATTGGGCAAAATCATATTACGCAGACACTAAAAAATGCTATTAAAACAGATAGAATAGCACATGGCTATCTTTTTTCTGGGCCAAGAGGTGTTGGAAAAACAAGCACTGCCAGAATTCTTGCAAAATCACTAAATTGCGAAAAACTAAATAATTACAATCCATGCAATGATTGTATTAGTTGTAACAATATAACAAATGGCAATTGTTTAGATGTTCAAGAATTTGATGGTGCTTCAAATAGAGGTATTGATGAAATTAGAGATTTAAAAGAAGCCATAAAGTACCCTCCAAGTAAAGGGACCTATAGGGTTTATATAATTGATGAAGTACATATGCTTACTAAAGAAGCATTTAATGCACTTTTAAAGACTCTCGAGGAACCACCCCCCCACATAATCTTTATTATGGCTACTACAGATGTTCATAAAATCCCGAATACAATTTTATCACGTACTCAAAAATTTGATTTTAAACTTATTTCTGTAAATGATATAAATAAATATATTGTTTCAATTTTAGATGATGAAAAGATAGAATACGAAAAAGAAGGTGTTTTGCTTATTGCGCAAAAAGCTGATGGGAGCTTAAGGGATTCATTGAGCATACTTGATCAAGTCATAGCATATTCTGGCAAATCTTTAGATAGTAATACCATCAGAGATATTTTAGGTATAATAAAAGAAAATACATTTCTTGAAGTTATTCAACTTATAAATTCAAAAAATCAACCAGACCTAATTGTTTATGTTAATAAAATATTTAATGATGGTTTCTCTGTATCGGATTTTATAAGAGGATTTAATATATTTATAAGAAATTGCTTATTATACAAGAATGATACTTCTAGAAAAATAAATATATCAAACAGTACCATAACCTGGTTAGATAACGAATGTCGATTTAATAATCTAGATTTACTTAGAATATTGGATTTATCTTTAAAATATGAGTCTAAACTGAGAAGTATTCAACTTCCACAGATATCATTAGAGACACTCTTAATGAAACTAGCTCTAATAGAAAATAGTCTTGATATAACTCAACTACTTAAAGATAAAAAATCCATCCAAAAAATAGAAAATAATCATTCTTCTAATAATATTGAAAAAAATGAAGAAGGAATAGAACAAGTTAGAAATAAAGTTTCTAGTGAAATAAAAAATCCTACTAATATAAGTAAGGATAAGTCTGATACTATCACTTTAGAGTCGATTAAAAACGTTTGGCCTCAGGTCATTAAAGAATTAGAAAAAGTTAATTCAAAAATATCACACTTTTTAGAAGATGTGATTTTAAAAGATTATAATAATAATCAATTAATAATTCAATTGTTAAATGAAAATAGTTTCCAGTACAGAACGCTCGAAAAAGATAGTACACAAATTGAATCAGTATTAAATACAATATGTAGAGCCAAGTTAAAAGTAACTTTTAAAAAAGATGCAAATAATAATAAAAAACTTAGTGAAAAAAAAGATAACCTTCAAGATTTAGAACATCCATTATTAAATAAAGTAATTGAAAAATTTGAAGGTGAAATAATAAGATAGGAGAAAAAATGATACCAAAAGGCGGAATGAAAAATATAATTAAAAAAGCCCAAGAATTACAAAATCAAATGGAAAAAGCACAGTCTGAATTGAATGAAATTGAAGTTGAAGGTCAAGCTGGAGGTGGTATGATTACTGCTAA
>Ga0111541_10000565_pt1 | contig 12097 bp, 10 predicted proteins | sample Knorr_S7_td_DCM__FD_83039 | JGI IMG/M metagenome (GOLD analysis project Ga0111541, IMG submission 83039) | Marine microbial communities from Southern Atlantic Ocean transect - Knorr_S7_td_DCM_ad_131m_LV_B (version 2) (version 2) | ecosystem: Environmental > Aquatic > Marine > Oceanic | place...
TCTAGCCGATGCAGTTCTATAAAATCTACTAAAAATATGATCTTGATCCTCTTCTGATATACCAGAGCCACTATCAGCTACCATAACTTTAATATATTTTTCATCATTTACTGTAGAAATTTCAATATCAGACCCTTCATCTGAATATTTAATAGCATTATCAATTAAATTATTCATAATTCTTTCTATTGCTTGAAGGTCACCTTTAACTAAACCGTCATGATTTGGTTTATATAATATATTTATATTTTTTTTCTTTGATAAATTAGAAATAGAGCTAATAAAATTTTCAAAAAATTTATTTAAGTCTACTTCCTGGAAGTTTAACTTTAATTCCCCGTATTCTATTCTAGACAGATCAAGTAATGACGATACCATATCTGTAAGCCTCTCTGCATTATGAAGAATAGCCTTTGCAAATACTTTTGCTTGTTTTTTATCATCTAACGCGCCATCGATTAATGTTTCTGAATTTGCTCTTATGACACTAACAGGGGTTCTTAATTCATGTGATAGGTTTGAAATAAAATCTCTTCTCATGGAACTAAAGCTTCTTAATTGAGTTATGTCATGCAGTACTAAAATATATTCTTTTGTATTTTTGGATTGGTTCATTGTTCCAAGAACCCATCTTGTAGTTTTATCACTTAATTCAATTTCAAACTCAATATCATCACTTTTTTCTTTTTTTGCCCTTCTAAATAAATAATCTAAAGAATGGATACCTAATTCTGTAATATTTCTACCTGAAACCTTTTCAAGATTTAATATTTGGGAAAATTGTTCATTCTCAAAAATTATATTTCCATCTTCATCAATAACGACTATACCGTCTCCTAAATCATCTAAAACGTAACCATAATCATCTCTTTGCTTTGAAACAAAATTTACTTTTGATTTTAATCGCGTGAAAATTTTATGGATATTGATAAATTCTTTTATCATTTATTAATCTGGAGATCTTGAAAACTTATAACCTACGCCTCTTATGGTTTGAACATACTTTCCCATGGTCCCGAGTTTTTCTCTTAATCTCTTTATATGTGTATCAACAGTTCTTGTTGTAACTTCAGCACTATAACCCCAAACATCAGCCAATAATTGTTCTCTAGATTGAACTCTGCCCCTTCTATCGACCAGTTGAATAAGAAGTTTAAATTCTAATGCGGTTAAATTAACTAAATCACCATCTACGTATACCTCATGAGAATCAATATCAATTTTTAAATCTCCAAATTGCCTATCTATCTCAACTATATCCTTCTTATTCTCTCCTCTTTTTAACACAGCTTTTATTCTTAAAATAAGCTCTCTTACGCTAAATGGCTTTGTTACATAGTCATCTGCCCCAAGCTCAAAACCTACTACTTTATCAACCTCATCATCTTTGGCTGTTAATATAATAATTGGTAAATTTTGCATATCAGGATCAGATTTCATTTTTTTACATAAATCTAACCCTGAACCATCAGGCAACATTAAGTCTAAAAGTATTAAAGATAAATTATTTGAATAAATTAACTGCTCAGCCTCTGCAATAGATGCAGCGGTCAGTACAGAGTAACCCTCGCGACTTAAGTTATACTCAAGATTCTTACGAATATCGGGCTCATCTTCAATTATTAATATCTTTAAACTCATAAAATAATTATTGGATTATCATTTTTACTCTTTTTTTAGGATTTTTAAAGTAAAAGAATAAAAATTAATCCTTGGTGAACATTTTCCTTAAGGCAGGTTTATCAAACTTACCTGAAGCTACTAATGGTAAATTAACTGAAGAAAATTCTATGATTGCTGGAATTTTAAATGCAGCTAATTTATTTGATAAGAATTGAACTAATTTATCTTCGTCTAATTTCGCCCCTTTTTTAAGATAAATGGCAGTGCATAAGATTTCGCCTAATCTTTCATCCGGTATTCCAAATACACATGCTTCAAGAACATCTGGATGTTCATAAATCGCATTTTCTACTTCAGGGCATGCTATATTTTCTCCACCTCTGATTACCATATCTTTAATACGGTCAAGTATAAATAAGAATGGGCCTTCAAATTTACCCATATCCCCTGACCTAAACCATCCTTCATTATTCATGCATTCTGAAGTTGCTTCTTCGTTTTTCCAATAACCTAACATATTTGACTCTGATCTAATGGCAATTTCACCGATTTCACCCTCAGGCAGTTCGTTCCACTTCTCATCAAAGATTTTAATTTCAGTTAATGGTGGAACAACTCTACCAGCTGTAGATGGATGAGAAACATATTCATCACCATTAGCTAGAGTTCCTAATGCATTAGTTTCAGTTAACCCATAACCAATACCAGGTCGACCTTTAAAATTCTCATCCAACAACTTTACATGTTCTGCAGGCCTAGGACCCCCTCCGCCACCAAGAGTTCTAAGTGAAGATAAATCATATTTTTCTCTATCAGGATGATTTAATAATTCCCATGTTTGCGTAGGCACTCCAGTTATGTCTGAAACCTTCTCTTCATGAATAAGCCTGATAGCATCTCCAGCATCCCATTTTTTCATCATTACAACTTTTCTTCCGACCAAAATAGACATCAAAAAGGCTACATGACTTCCGGTAGCATGAAATAACGGAACACATAAAAGAATTGAAGATTCTGAGCTTGCTAATGGAGTTGAATCATTGCCCATTATTTTTTCTCTTTCGCTAAGAATGGTTGACATACAAGCCCAGCTAAACATTGAAGAGATAACTCCTCTTTGAGAGGATAAAACACCCTTTGGCTTACCTGTAGAACCAGATGTGTAATAGATAGTAGCCTGGTCATCGCGGCTTATTTCAATATCCGGCCATTCGCTTGAATGATCTTTAATAAATTCAGAGAAGGAAATGAAGTTATCATCAGGGGTATAACTAGTAATAATTTTTTTTACATCTTTTAAGTTTTCCAATCCCTGTAATCTTTTTTGATCACCAAATAATAACTTAGCTTCTGAATGCGCAAGTGCATATATAACTTCATCAGGAACCCACCATGAATTTAAAGGAACACATACCGCTCCTATACCTGTAATCCCCATATATGCAAATATAAACTCTGGATTATTTTGCATACAGATAGCAACACGATCTCCCTTTTTAATTCCTTCTGATATTAATGCGTTTCCGACCTGAGCGGCCTTAGCAATTACATCTTTATATAAAAATCGTTCAGAGTCATAAATTAAAAACTCTTTATCAGCATGTAATAGACCAAAATCAAAATAACCTCTTAAATTGTCTGGAAAAGAAGCATACTCTTTTAGCGCTATACCTTTAGAGTTTGTATATTCTCTTGTTTCAAACAATTGCCCAGAAGACGTTAATTGTTCTGTTATATCTTTAAATAATATGTTTGGATCTTTCATTTATTTAATTACTATTATTAATATTTTGTTTTAGATTAGTTATTATAACGATAGTATTATTAGTATTGGAAATAACTAATATTAATTAATGATTTTAATATTTAAGGGGGAATGGTATGAATTTAGATTTTGCTTCAGTATGGGAGATGATTTCAGACATTATTCCAGATAATGATGCGCTGATATGTGGCGAAGATGTCGTTTCTTGGAAAGATTATGATTTAACATCTAGCAAAATTGCTACAGCTCTTTCAGAGGCTGGCTTGTCAGCCAATTCAAAAGCTGGGCTATATTTAAATAATTCTAATGAGTATCTTGTTTGTCAAAATGCTATTTTTAAGATTGGCGGGGTCCCTATTAATGTTAACTATAGGTATGTAGAAGAAGAACTAATATATCTTCTAGATAATTCAGACTCAGAAGCGGTTTTTTATCACGCATGTTATGGAGATAGAATTAATAAGATTTCAAAATCATTACCAAATGTAAAAGCTTGGATTGAAATCTCTGATGGTACTGAATCTAAATTTGAAGGTTGCCTAAAATATGATGATCTTATAAATGATTGTCAGCCCATGGAAAGAATCCATAGAGATCCGAATACAATCTATATGTTGTATACGGGTGGAACAACAGGAATGCCAAAAGGTGTTATGTATAAACAAGGTGAATTCCTGGTATTTTTATTTAGAACTTTAAAGGCCATGGGATATGAAGTTCCAGAAGATATTAATAACCTAGAACAAAGAATTATTGATCAAAAAGAAAATAATAATTTTGTAAAAAGTCTTGTTGGCTGCCCTCTTATGCATGGTACAGGTATGTGGTTAGGAGCTTTCCTTCCTCTGCTTTTGGGCGGAACGGTTATTACAACACCAAATTTAGGATTTGATGCAAACCAGCTTTGGACGCAAGTTGAGGATAAAAATGTAACTAATATTGTAATAGTTGGTGATGCTTTTGCGAAACCTATGCTGGATGCCTTAGATGCAGCTGAATCATCTGGGAAACCATATAACATAAGTACTGTTCAAACAATTATTTCTAGTGGTGTTATGTGGAGTGAGGATGTTAAGAATGGACTTTTAAAACATCATGATATGTTTTTAATGGACACTATGGGTTCCACTGAAGGCGGTATGGGTAGTTCAGTATCTACGAGAGATAACCCACCAAAAACTGCAAAATTTTCAATTAATCCTGGTGTCATAATTATGGCTGATGACGGAGAAATCTTAGAGCCAGGATCAGATAAGATTGGTCTTATTGGGACTAGTGGTTTGGTACCTGTTGGCTATTATAAAGATGAAAAAAAATCTGCCGAAACTTTTAGAGAAGTTAATGGAACTAGATATAGTTTTCCTGGGGATTATGCAAAACTTGAAGCTGATGGAACCATAACATTATTAGGCAGAGGAAGTAATTGTATAAATTCTGCAGGTGAAAAAATCTACCCAGAAGAGGTAGAGGAAGCAATCAAAAGAAATGATGAAGTCTTTGATTGTCTGGTAGTTGGTGTAGATGATGATAAATTTGGTCAAAGAGTTGTCGCAGTTGCATCTTTAACTGAAGGGTTTGAGATTTCAGAATCTGAGCTTATTGAATCAACCAGAACGTTTATTGCAGGATACAAATTACCGAAAAAACTAATACTTGTAGACAACGTTCAAAGGGCTCCAAATGGAAAAGCAGATTACAAATGGGCAAAAGAAATTGCAAATAAGCATACTAACTAAAAAACAAATCTCATGTTTTTTTATTATTTTCATTGCTTCATTTAATTTATATTCATTTGAACCAATATCATACTTAAAAACATTAGGATATGAGCCTGCTCAAAAAGAAATAGCTATCAGTCCTAATGGAATGATTACTACTCAACACTTCTTAGCAACTGCTGTCGGTGAAAAAATACTAAATAAAGGTGGCAATGCCTATGATGCATCAATTGCAATAGCATTTACTCTAGCAGTTGTATTGCCCAGAGCAGGAAATATAGGTGGAGGTGGCTTTATGGTTATGTTCGATGAGAAAACCAATAAGCCATACTCTATAGATTATAGAGAGAGAGCGCCTATATTGTCTTACCGTGATATGTATTTAAATGATGACGGCTCATTTAATGAGTTAGAACTCTCTACATTTGGATATTTAGCAAGCGGTGTTCCTGGAACAGTTGCAGGCCTCTGGGAGGTGCACAAAAGATTTGGCTCTTTGCCATGGCATGAACTCCTAAAAGATGCAATTTTTTATGCTGAAAATGGTTTTAATATTACCCCATATATGGCTGATGTTTTATTAGAATATAATGAAAAATTATCTTTTTATTCAGAAACTAAAAGTATTTTCCAAAAAGATTATCCAGATTTTAAAAATAAAAAATTAATTCAAAAAGATTTAGCACAAACTTTAAAGATTATTTCATCTAAAGGCAAAAAAGGTTTTTATGAAGGAGAGGTGGCACAAAAAATTGCAAATGAAATGGCGTCAAATGGCGGTTTGATTTCAATAGATGATTTAAAAAATTATGTTGCTGTGTGGCGAGAGCCTTTAAGTTCTGATTACAGAGGTAATAAAGTTATTACTATGGGGCCGCCCTCTTCTGGTGGAGTGCATATAATACAAATGCTTAATATTTTAGAAAACTATAAACTTAATGAATTTGAACATAATTCATCAGAATACATCAATTTACTTACAGAAGTCATGAAACATGCCTATGCCGATAGATCAAAATATCTAGGTGACCCTGACTTTTATGAAGTTCCGATAAAAAAAATTACCAGTCCTGATTATGCAGGTGAAATATTTAACAGTATTAAAATTGGATCTACCATACCATCTAAAAACATCTATCCTGGGATGTATTTAAAAGATGAAAGTCCAGAAACAACGCACTTTTCAGTTGCTGATAAAAATGGAAACGTTGTTTCCTCAACATATACATTAAATTCTACATTTGGTTCTGGAGTTGTAATCAAAGGAACTGGAATAATAATGAATAATGAAATGGATGATTTCTCAGCAGCTCCAGGCATACCAAATCAATTTGGTTTATTGGGAGCAGAAGCTAATGAAATAGTTCCATATAAAAGACCTTTAAGCTCTATGACACCAACAATTGTTATGAAAGATAACGAATTATTTTTTACAACAGGCAGCCCAGGTGGCTCAAGAATAATATCTGCAGTTCTGCAATCTATTTTAAATATAATTGATTTTGATATGGATTTAGAAGAAGCAACCTTTGCAAAAAGGATTCATCATCAATGGCAACCAGATATTCTAGAGATAGAACTATCAATAGAAAATGAAATGAAGGATAGTCTAGAGATGATGGGTTATGAGATAGAAATAAAAGAACCGTTAACATGTATTCAAACAATCATGTTTGATAAAGATAAATATTACGGCTATGGTGATTTCAGAAGGCCTGATGCTTTTGCTTCAGGAAAAATAAATGATTGATAAATTACTTATAATTGGCGCATACGCTGTTCCTGCAGTAACTCTATTAATTATTTGTTTTTATATAACTCGTAAAAAATAAATTGGTTAACATTTTTAATTACGATTACCAATATGGCCTAAATACAATAACTACGATTGATTTATTCTTACTCTCATTAATTTTTCTTTGCATTGGAAGTTTTGCCTCAAGCACTATTTATAGGCTCTCACTTACTTTTTCAGAAGATAATCCAAATACTAACTTATTATTTCCGAGGTCTTTTTGTCCAAACTGTAAAACCATAATTAAACCAATTTATCTAATCCCTTTGCTTGGGTACTTAATTCAAAAAGGCAAATGTAATTCTTGTAAATCGAATATTTCTATTTTTTATCCTTTAACAGAAATCTTTTTTTTATTTGTAGGGCTTGTTGCATTAAATGCATATGGCATAAGTATATTCTTATATTTTTTAATACTCATAACTTATTTATTTTATGTTTTATTTTATTTAGATTTAAAATTTTATTATTTACCCTTTTCAATTAATCTTCTGCTAGTCATAACTGGTTTTATTAGTAATGTATTTTTTAATATGTTTATTGACGATTTAAATTACTTATTTAACTTGAACCCTATCCAGTTTTCTTCTTTAGGTTTTTTAATTGGGTATTCTTCGCTCTGGTTAGTAAATTTTGTTTTTAAGGCTATATATAACAAAGACGGAATTGGTGGAGGCGACTTTATTTTATTTGGAGCTATAGGAAGTATGTTTGGACCATTCTCATTGGGCTTAATATTGTTTTTAGGGGCCATTATAGGCTGTGCTTTGTTTTTATTCTTAAATAAGGCATTTACAAAAGAAATACCATTAGGTTCATGTTTGATATTAGGTACTGTATTTTATTTTTTTATAAAAAAATATGAACTTTTGGGTATGTTTATAGTCATATAAGTATAGACCTTTTGAATATCCTCTAAATCATATATCCCCTGGGTCTTAAAAGCAGGCACCATGTCTGCTTTTTTATACTTACAATAAATAAAATATGTTATAAATACTATCTAGTATATTTATTTGATTGAACTAATATGAAAAAAATTACTTTACTTTTAACTACAATATTTTTAATGGGTGCTTGTTCCCAAAATGAACAAAATACTTCTATAGGTTCAGATAATATGGTGGAATATGTTTGGCATAAAGTCGGTCCAGATTTTAATACTGAGAATCTAGCAATGTTAATAACTTCTTGGAATGGCATCGTAGATAATATGGATTGTTCAGGAATGAGAGGCGCAAACATACTAATTCCTGAAATCGCTAATGAGGGATATGACTTTATTTGGGTTATGTTATGGGATTCTCAAAGTGGGCGTGATGAATGTTGGGAGGATTGGACTACAAATCAACAATCAGCATGGGATGTAACAATAGATGGAATTATGGAGCCTGACTTTGATAATGTTTACCTATTTAAATCAACTGTTGGACAGGCTCCTAAAGTTGAAAATAATTCTGGACAATTTGTAAACAGATTTAATTTTTGTAATTACAAAGAAGGTTATTCAGAGTCTTCACTTGAAACATTTAGAAATGATATTGCTTCAACTAATTGGAGTGATACATACTGGTATGCTCTATTAGAGCCTAGATTTGATGCGAATCCAAAACCAGATTTTGTATGGCTAGATTTATGGGCAAATAATGCTGATAAAGAAATCGCTTATACTAAATATATGGAAAGTGGGATTGCTGATTCATCTGGACAGGCTTTCGAGTGTAACAATGTTGATTTCTCAGGTGTTGCTATCAGAAGATAATTGGAGCGGGTGACGGGATTCGAACCCGTACCAATAGCTTGGAAGGCTATTGTGCTAGCCATTAACACCACACCCGCAATGGTCGAGAAATTATAATAAAATTGTGAACATATTGCTCCATATTTCTTAATATTATTATCGTTAAATTAGATTTGAAAAAATCTGTAGGTTTTTGAATCAATGCACTCAGCATTATCAAGAAATTCATTTTTTATCTCTGTAGAGTCTGGATCGGTTAACCACTGAGTAGATATATTATTCTTAAAATCTTCTTGATAAAAATAATTGATCCATATGAATTCTCTTGAATTTGATTCTTCTTGAAAGTATTCAGTCCCATATTGAATTTTTAGCTGATTCATTTTACCTATTAACCTATCAATTGATATTCTAAAGGTTCCATAATTAAAACCTGGTTTATAGAGGCATCTTAAAATTTCAGCATTATTTGATATATTTTGTTTTTTATCAGTATAGTTATACAAGCTAAGGCCATTAAATAAATTTGAATTAAAGTTACAAGATGCAACTGCATCAAATCCGCTCTGGCTTAATTCGTTTATGACATCTGTAAAAATTTCATCGGCGGTATAGTTTTTAATACTTATTTTAAATTTATCAACGCTATCATTTTGAGGGAAAAAGACTTTAAAAGAATATGAAGATGTATTTCGAAAAATGTCATTCTTTATAAAACCTGATAAAAATGATTCAAGTTTTAACAATGAAGATCCATCATTTAAATTACAATCAAAAAAATAATTTGAAAAATTATAATCTGGAGTAATCAATTGATTGATTTCAATATTATTATCAATATTTTTTGAACAAGAAAAAAGAAAAAAAGTTGCTAATATTGTTAAATAAGAAGTCTTCATAAGTTTCAATTATATTAATTTTGATAATTTAAGTCGTTAAGAAGAAAGTCGGTTGCTGCTTCAGACATACCCTTTGTATTATGATCTAAACCATTAATAACCTGATATCTCCATCTAAAGGGTACATTAAATTGGTTGCCTATATATATTAAATTTTCAAAATACCTATTTCCTCTATCTAATCTATGCTTTCCTTGTTTTTTTGCGCCCCTAGATTTATTTAAACTTGAATGATTTGGATCATTATCTTTATCTCCAAGCATAAAAAGTATCTCTTTTGACATTAGCCACTCTATTCTTCCCTTTTTTGGAGGCATATTTTTTATTCCATATGGAAATTTTTCATCATTGATAAAAGTATACCAACCGGCACTTCCGATTGCTGCTTTATCTATTGCCATGTCATCTCCATACATAAGATATCTATGTATAAATTGTGTTCCACCTGAAAAACCAAACATAAGATAGCTATCATGCTTTAGATCATATTTATTTTTGAAATAAGCAAAAAGGGATGATATTGAATCATTTAACCAAAGTCTTTTGTCGTTTATAACTTTTCCTGAAAAAGTTGCCATGCCTAATGTTTGATAATAAGGAAAGTTCTTCTTTGTAAAATGTGGAGCAACCAATATCACATTTTTGTCTTTTGCGGGATCTAACCAGTAACTTATGTATCTTTCGGCATCTCTTGAGCCGCCGTGCATTATAAATAAAATTTTAGTATCAGAGTTTATTTGTTCCGGTAAAACATATAACAGATCTACATCTGGTTTATCCCATAATGCATATGTTACTTTTTCTATTTCACTTGATTGAATAAAACAAGAAATTGAAAATATATAAATAAAAGTAATTATTCTGTTAATTTTCATAATCTTTATTTTAACAATGAAAAATGATTATTAGGTTAAAATATATAAACTAACTAACCTTGTATAAATTGAATAAATATCTAGACATAGTTAAAAGTATCCATGATTCCCCTTTTAAGCTTACATATGTATCAAGTGGCGGAGGTACAAATGCTATTTCATCTTTATTAGAGGTTCCAGGTGCAAGCAACACAATCTTAGAGTCCTATATTCCCTACTCTAAGGAATCTATGAATACATTCTTAAATAAAGAGCCTGATCATTATTGCTCATTAGAAACATGTTTGAGCATGGCTGCAAATGCATATAAAAAATCTAAAGAAATTGATAATATTTCAAAATCTAAATATCTACTAGGTGTAGCTATAACAGCGAACCTTACTACAACATATGAAAAAAGAGGTGAACATAAATTTTTTATTGTTATTCAAGCATATGACTATACAAAATATCTTGAATGCTTTTTAGATAAAGGAAAAAGGACAAGAGAAGAAGAAGAGGAATTGATTACAGCATATGCCATAAGTCTTATCGCAGAATCTTGTGGATTTAAATTTGACCTACCAAAGCATTATGAAGAAGTAAAAATAGAAACTATAAATGCTGAAAAGCCTTGGAAGAAATTATTTAATAATAAAGTTGGTTTTATTACTAATAATCAAAATAAACATGAATTAATCTTTCCAGGTTCTTTTAACCCTCTTCATGAGGGCCACATTAAAATGAAAGAATTAGCCGAAAAGAAAACTGGAATGCATACAACTTTTGAGATATGCGCCAATAATGCTGATAAGCCACCTTTGACCTTTTATGAGATTCGAAGAACTATTGAACAATTTCAAAATAATGAAAGTTGGATGTTGACTTCAGCAGGAAGGTTTAGCGAGAAAGCTGAAATGTTTCCAAACTCAGTATTCATAATTGGAGCTGATACTTTAATGAGAGTATTCGATGAAAAATTTTATAAAAATCATAAAGATATGATGCTGCATATTGATAGGTTTAATGATCACAATATAAATTTTTTAGTCTTTGGTAGAAAGGTAGGAAATAAATTTATTTGTTTAGATGATATAAAAATACCTGATAGCATAAAAGGCAGGTGTACTGGTTTTGATGAAACAATATTTAGAGATGATATATCTTCGACGAAACTGAGATTAACTGAAAATTAATTATGTGGTGGCAATTTTGCTTCAACAAACCATTCGTGAATTCTCTTTACAGGATTAAATTTTTTTAATCTCATTTTTTTATTTTCTAGAGTAAATTTTCTAGTTTTAATCGCTGTATAGTGATATGTGTGACTATCTCTAGTCTCATCTTCAGGAATTAAATAAACTTTAGTTTGTTTTTTGTCTGCCATTATGGAATGTGATTATACAGAAACTATTAGTAAAAAAAAGAAATACTTATTTTTTATCCGTTTTATAAATTTATTTATATTTTATTAAAAGATTTTTCTAATAATTTTATATCAGCAAGCGCGCTGATTAAGTGATTTAAAAAATTAACAGCATATACACCATTAATAACTCTATGATCATAAGACAGTGACATAGGAAGACATTTTTGTGAGTATGGTTTTGATTCATTTAATTTAACAACATCATGTATTTTTGATAAACCAAGAATGCCAACTTCTGGCGGATTAATAATGGGAGTAAAAAACTTTCCTCCA
>Ga0111541_10000566_pt1 | contig 12096 bp, 14 predicted proteins | sample Knorr_S7_td_DCM__FD_83039 | JGI IMG/M metagenome (GOLD analysis project Ga0111541, IMG submission 83039) | Marine microbial communities from Southern Atlantic Ocean transect - Knorr_S7_td_DCM_ad_131m_LV_B (version 2) (version 2) | ecosystem: Environmental > Aquatic > Marine > Oceanic | place...
GTTTTTCAGCGTTATTTTTATAATTAAAAGTTCCAACAACTATAGAATAATATTCATTTGATTTAATAATCTTTTTCGAAATACTATTTTTTGGTTTTTTATTTATTATATTTAATTCAGCAAATTCTTTGTCCATAATTATTTTAAGTGATTTATTTCTTTGACTTCCTGAATCTCCTCCAAAAATTACACCTATCAATCTTTTATTTTCTCGGACTGCGGAAAAAGCTAATTGGAATCCAGATTTTCTAATATAGCCAGTTTTAATTCCATCAGCACCCTCATAGCTCAACATTAATTTGTTGTGAGTTTTGTATGTTTTTCCTCCATATGTAAATGTTTGGGTACTAAACAATTTATATTTTTTTGGAAAATTTTTAATTAGTGCATAAGACAGAGTTGAAATATCTCTTGCAGTTGTTAATTGTGCAGGATTATGTAAACCAGAAGCATTTTTAAAATTTGTATTAGACATTCCTAATCTATGTGCATATTTAGTCATCAATTTAGAAAATTCTTTTTCAGATCCACTAATATTTTCAGCTACTACTGCCGCAACATCATTTGCTGATTTAATTATTAAAGCAAGGACAGCATCTTCAACTTTTATAAATGAACCAGGTTCCAAATAGAGTTTGCTTGGTTGCTTTGCTGAAGCTTTTTTTGAAACTGAAAATAATGTATCATTTTTTATTTTTCCCTGCTTTAAGTAATCAAAAACTATGTACAGAGTCATAATTTTAGTTAGTGAGGCAGGATAATTACGTGTATCTGCATTAACTTCAAAAAGAACCTCCTTGGTCTCAAAATCGATTACTATAGCTGCTTTTTTAGCGCTTAAATTCAAAGAAAATAAAAAAACAAAAAAAGATAAGCTGATTATAGTTAAAAATTTAGCCATTTTTTTCAATAGCATATACATTTCGATATTAACAAATAGAAAAATAACTTTAAATTGAAAAAAAAGTGCTTATTTATACATTAGTATGATTACAAATTCAGGGAATTATTCTAAGGATGAGGATAATGATTTGCAAAGAGGATTATTACTTGACTCTAAGCCAAAGACAAAAAAGCCCTCAATGTATAATGTATTACTTTTAAATGATGATTATACTCCCATGGAGTTTGTGGTAATGGTTTTAGAAAAAGTATTTAATAAAAAACAAGAAGAGGCTACTCAAATTATGTTACATGTTCATAAAAATGGATTAGGAGTATGTGGGACTTTTACATTTGAAGTTGCAGAGTCTAAATGTAAATCAGTTATCGATTTTGCTAAAAAATATGAACATCCTCTACAGTGCACAATGGAAAAAAATTAATGTTATCATCAAACCTAGAAAAAACATTACGTGATGCTTATCAATTAGCAACAAATAAAAAGCATGAATTTGTAACGTTGGAACATCTTTTGGCATCTTTAACAAATGACAAGGATGCTTTAAGCGTTCTCAAAGCTTGTGGTGTTGATGTTTCAATTTTAAAAAAAAATTTAGAAAATTTTATTTCAAATGATTTAAGTAATTTAAAAGATAATTTTTCTGGAGAGCCAAAACTAACAAATAGCTTTCAACGTGTAATTCAGAGAGCAGCAATACACGTACAATCAAGTGGTCGTGAAAGTGTAACTGGAGCTAATATGATCGTTGCAATGTTTTCTGAAAAAGAAAGTCATGCAATTTATTTTCTTCATCAGCAGAAAATGACTCGTCTAGATGCTGTTCAATATATTTCACATGGCATATCTAAAATAGAAGAAGTTGAAAGTGAAGAAAATATAGAAGAAACTATTAATGGCACAAATCAAAAAAAATCCTCAAAGAAAGCATTAGATATTTTTTGTATTAATTTAAACCAAAGGTCGTTAGATGGAAAAATAGATAAATTAATTGGAAGAAAACCAGAAGTTGATAGAACAATTCAAATATTGTGCAGAAGGCAAAAAAATAACCCATTGTTTGTTGGAGATGCAGGAGTTGGTAAAACAGCTATTGCAGAAGGTTTAGCTAAAAGAATAGTTGAAAAGGATGTTCCTGAAGTAATGCAGGACGCTATAATTTATTCTCTTGATATGGCATCTTTACTTGCTGGAACTAGATATAGAGGGGATTTTGAAGAAAGATTAAAAGAGGTTTTAAAAGATCTACAAAAAGAAAAAAAAGCTATACTTTTTATTGATGAAATACACACAGTAATAGGAGCTGGGGCCACTTCTGGTGGTTCGATGGATGCAGGTAATATTTTGAAACCATCATTAAGTAATGGATCTCTAAAATGTATTGGATCTACAACATATAAAGAATTTAAAAATTATTTTGAAAAAGATAGAGCTCTTGTCCGCAGATTTCAAAAAATTGATATTAAAGAACCATCCAAAGATGAGGCAATAAAAATTTTAAATGGATTAAAAAATTATTATGAAGAACACCATAATATTAAATATACTCCTGATGCCATAATTAGTGCTGTGGAATTATCAAGTAAACATATAGGTGATAGAAAATTACCAGATAAAGCAATTGATGTGTTGGATGAAGCAGGTGCATCACAATATTTGATACCTCTAGAAAAAAGAAAAAAAATTATAACATCAAAAGATATAGAGGATGTCATCGCTCTTATTGCTAGAATTCCAACAAAATCAGTTAATAAAAATGATAAAGAAAATTTAAAAAATTTAGATAGAGATTTAAAAAATTTTGTTTTTGGTCAAGAAACTGCAATAGAGGAACTTTCATCTTCTATAAAACTTGCCCGAGCAGGATTGCGTGAAGATGGAAAACCTATCGGTTCTTATTTATTCTCTGGTCCTACAGGAGTTGGTAAAACCGAGGTTGCAAAACAACTTAGCAAAACTTTGGGTATTAAAATGTTACGTTTTGATATGTCTGAATATATGGAAAGACATACAGTTAGTAGATTAATTGGTGCTCCTCCGGGATATGTTGGATTTGATCAAGGAGGATTACTTACTGATGGAATAGATCAAAATCCTCATTGTGTTTTGTTGTTAGATGAAATTGAAAAGGCACACTTTGATCTTTTTAATATTTTATTGCAAGTAATGGATTATGGCAAGTTAACAGATCATAATGGTAAAACTGTTGATTTTAGAAACGTTATATTAATTATGACTACAAATGCAGGCGCAATAGATATCTCAAAAAAACGGATTGGTTTTAATTCTATTAGATCAAACAATGATAACAATGAAGCAATAAATAAAATGTTTTCTCCTGAATTTAGAAATAGAATTGATTCAATAATACACTTTAATCATTTAAATAAAGATATTGTACTTTCTATAGTTGATAAATTTATAATAGAAGTTGAAGCTCAGCTTGAAGATAAAGGAGTTTCTTTATCTATTAATAAACAAGCAAAAGAATATTTAGCTAATCTTGGTTATGATGAAGTTTATGGTGCACGTGAATTAGGACGCGTAATTCAAGAAAAAGTAAAAAAACCAATGGCAGAGGAATTAATATTTGGTTCACTTGCTAAAGGTGGACATGTAGAAATAACTTTAGATGAAGAAAAAATCAAATTCAAATTTTCATCAAAACAAGAGAGTAAAAAAGAATTAGTCTAATTTTTATATGGAGCAAAGTCTTCTAAATTTTTTTTATATTTATCAATAATCTTTGATTCTTCATTTAAGAATCTTTCAATAGCATTTCTAAATTCATTATTTTTAATCCAATGTGCACTCCATGTTTTTTGTGGCATATAACCTCGCTGTAATTTATGCTCTCCTTGTGCACCTGCTTCAACAATTTTAATATTATTTTTAATAGCATAATCAATTGCTTGATAATAACATAATTCAAAGTGCAAATATGGAATTTCATCTATAGCTCCCCAGATGCGCCCATAAAGATGACTTTTACTAATAAAATTTATTGCTGAAGCGATTTTTGTATTATTATGAAAGGCTATTATTAGTAATATTTTATCTTTTAACATTTTATGAATTTGAAAAAAAAAATCTTTTGTTAAATATGTAGAACCCCATTTTTTTCTTGTTGTATTTGTATAGCAATTATAAAAAAAATTCATATGCTCTTCTTTTATTTCATCACCTTGAAAAATTTTTACTTTTAAATTATTTTTTTCAATACATAACCTTTCTTTTTTAATCTGTTTTCTTTTTCTAGATGATAAAGTTTGAAGAAATTCATCAAATGTTTTATAATTTTCATTTTGCCAGTGAAACTGAATTCCCTGCCTTACCATCATATCATTTTTTTTTAACCACATATTGGGTTTTGAAATAAAATTAAAATGTAATGAAGATACATCAATTTTTTTTACTTCTTCTATAATATTATAAAGTACTTCTGATTTTTTTTTATCTTTATCTTTTGATTTATTATTAATCAGAATCCTTTCACCTGTTACAGGTGTAAAAGGTATAGCTGATTGAAGTTTAGGATAATAATTTAATCCATATTTATGATATGCATTAGCCCAGGCTTGATCAAAAATATATTCACCAAATGAATGATTTTTTATATATAGAGGACAAATTGCAGTAATTTTTTTATTAATATCATATTCTACATAGTGATATGGTTGCCATCCGGTTTTATTACAAGCACTTTTGCTTTTTTCAAGCGCAGATAAAAACTCATATTGTGTAAATGGATTGTCATTAATCAAGCATTGATCCCAATCCTCTTTAGTAATATCTTTTATTGATGATTTAAAACTAAAATCACTCTTTGGTGATGTCATTTTATTTTAATTTTATAATCGCATCAATTTCTACTGCAATACCTAATGGTAGTGCATTTGATCCAACAGCTACACGCGTATGACGTCCTTGATCACCAAAAATATCTACAAGTAAGTCAGAAGCTCCATTTATAATCTTTGGTTGATCAGTAAAATCTGAATTACAGTTTACAAATCCTGCTAATTTAATAAAATTATCTAATCTATTCCAATCACTATCTATTCCTTTTTTTAAATTAGCAATAATATTTATACAACAAAGTTTGGCAGCTTTGATACCATCTTCTACTGAAATATCTAACCCAACTTTACCTTGATAAATCAATTTACTATCCTTAATAGGCGCTTGACCAGAAACATACATAACATTATCAACTATTTTAAATGGAACATAATTAGCAACAGGCGAAGGTAATTCAGGGATAGTTAAATCTAAGTTCTTGATATTTTCTTCAAAGAGATGCATTAGACTCTATATAAAACTTTTTGAGCAAAGGTAAAGGGAACAAATATGACTAAAATTTTAAAATTTTTATTTCTGTGCCTGGCAATCTCAATTTTATTCAATGGAGGATCAGTTATGGCAGCCGAAAAAGATATTATACATATGACTTTAAAAGATGGTGTTGTAAAAATGGAAACGAGGCCAGATTTAGCACCAAAACATGTGGCACAAATTAAACAATTGATAAATGAAGGCCAATATGACGGTGTTGTTTTTCACCGAGTTATTGATGGTTTTATGGCACAAACAGGGGATGTAGAATTTGGAAATTCTTCGAATGATAAATTTAATATGTCCAGAGCAGGAACGGGTGGATCAAATCTACCAGATATTCCTGCTGAATTTTCTGATGCTAATCATGGTAGAGGGGCTGTTTCAATGGCAAGAGCCCAAAACCCTGATAGTGCAAACAGTCAGTTTTTTATTGTCTTTAATGATGCAAGCTTTTTAGATGGTCAATATACCGTTTGGGCGCAAGTCATAGAAGGTATGGAATTAGTTGATAATATTACACGAGGAGAGCCACCTCAAGATCCAGATAAAATTATCAAAATGGAAATTATTAAAGAGTAAATATGTTTGTTGCTGATTTGCATAATGACCTTGTGCAAAGAATGATGATAGGTGAGGATGTGAGTAAAAACACATCCTCAGGCCACACTGATGTAGAAAGACTTAAATTATCTTCTATTGATTTAGAAGTAATGATTGTTTGGGCTTCAGAAAAAGAAGCAAATACAAGTTATTTTGAATTAGCTTCTAATATGTATGAAAAATTAAAAGCATTGGAAAATATTAATGGTGTTTCAATTCCTTTAACTTTAGAAGAAGTAAAACTTGCAAAAAAAAATAATCAATTATCTCTTCCAATTGCTATGGAGGGAGGAGAAGCATTAGAGAACAAAATTGAAAATTTAGAATACTTTATTAACAAAGGTCTTTTTTATTTTGGCCCTACCTGGAATCATTCTCTAGATTGGGTAAGTTCTGGTTATGGGGAAACATATAAAAAGTCAGATTTAAAAAGCTTTGGTTTGAATAAATTTGGAGTTGAGGTCATTAAGCTATGCCAAGATAATAAAGTTCTAGTAGATGTTTCTCACATTGGTGAAAAAAGTTTTTGGGATATCGTTGAAATTTCAACAAGACCAATAATTGCTTCTCATTCTAGCGTGTATAAAATATGTCCACATTTTCGAAATATTAAAGACGATCAGATTGAAGCTATAAAAAAAACAAATGGATTTATAGGATTAAATCCTTATCCTTTTTTTATTGATCCCACATTCAAAATTAGAGAAGAAAAAATAAAAAATACCTTCAGACAAGAACTTAGTGAACTTTCTGAAAGACAAGGAACCAGAAGAGAAAAGTGGATTGCTAAACAGCATTTTCTGCAACAAAAACTTGCATCTGTCTGCCCTGACATGGATGTGTTCATTGACCATATTGAGTATATCATTAAGATGATTGGAATTGATTATGTTGGCATAGGAAGTGATTACGATGGACTTGATTGTTTACCAAAAGGTTGGAATAATTGCATGGACCACATGATTATTGCGGAAAAATTAGATAGAAGAGGTTATTCTCCTGAAGAAATTGAAAAAATTATGGGTAAAAATATTTTAAGAGTTTTAGAAGAGGTATGGGTTTAAGAATCTATATAAAATAAATATTGATACAAATATCAATACATACCCTGATATATTTTGAATCGTCTTAGTATTATTTTCAAGAAACTGCTTTAATCCAAATCCTGTAACAATTATTGTTACTATAATATACCAAATACCATCAATAAATGATGCAATAAAAACCATCATAAATTTTGTGAAACTTGTATAAGAAACTTCTATAAATTGAGAAAATATAGCCGTAAACCAAATCAAAATTTTAGGATTTAATATAGAGATGGCAAAACCCTGCATAAATGAATTAATGTTTTTTTGATCATTTTCTTCTGAAAGTTTTTGAGCAGAGTTTCGTAAAAACATTATGCCTAAAATTAATAAGAATATACTCCCACAAAATTGAATAACATGAAATATTATAACGTTATTAATTAATATAAATTGTAGACCTGAAATAGATAGCGCAGCATAAATTCCGATACCTGTGGCATGACCAATAGAGCTCAAAAAACCTGAAGATCTTCCATATTTAATTGAATTTCTGATTATTACGGACAACGATGGACCTGGTGACATTGCCCCCACCATACAGATTACAGTAAATTGTAACCAAAACCAATTACTCATGTTATTTTTCTGTTATTTGTTTATATTTATTAACTGTTTCTTGAAGTCCAAAATTAATTGTATCACAAACTAAAGCATGCCCAATTGACACCTCTTTTATTCCAGGAATATTTTTAAGAATAAAATCTAAATTATCTAGGTTCAAATCATGCCCAGCATTCAACTCTATGTTAGGAAATTTTTTTTCTAAATATTTTATCAACTCAATATACGGTGCTATTGCTAACATTTTATCATTATTATAATTTTTTGCATAATCGTATGTGTATAATTCTAATCTATGTGGCTTAATAATTTCTAAGTTTGAGAGTGTTTTAATAGATGGATTTATGAAAATTGAAACACGAATATTGTTGTCTTTAAACTTCTTAATAACTTTAACTAGAAAGTCTTTATTTTTTTCACAATCCCAGCCAAATGAAGATGTAAGTGCGTCTGGAGGATCTGGAACAAGAGTGACTTGATCAGGAGATACATCAATTACTTTATTAATAAAATCATCTGAAGGGTAGCCTTCAATATTGAATTCTATTTTTTTATAATTATCGGTAAGGTTTTTTAATTCTTGTAAATCAGAGAATTTAACATGCCTCTCATCTGGTCTAGGATGAACAGTAATACCATTAGCACCGTATTCTATGCATTTTTTACTTATATTAACGAGGTTGGGCATATCTGCACCTCTAGCATTTCGTATTAATGCAAATTTATTAACATTGATGCTCAGAGCAGTCATAGTTAAATTTCCTTACCGTAAGTTTTTAACATCCATTCTTTTACTTTTGGATGACGATTAACTTCTTTTCTGAGATTATCTAATTTATTAAATGGTATTAATATACTTTTTGGAACTCCATCTATTATTCCTGAAGATAACCAGTCCGTCAATCTCCATATAGCTAAGTCAGCAATTGAAATTTTATTTCCAACAAACCAATTAGATTCATTATTTTGCTCTATTAAATTTTCTAAAAATTTGAACCATTTAGGTAAATGTTTTGTTGCAAGAATTTCTCTAGCAATTTTTCTTTTTTCAATATCTTTATCTCTGCTCGACAAAGTATACATATAATTTATATCTTGAGCTGCCTCTATTATTTGGTCAATTAAAGCAGCTTCATAGGAATTGTTCTTAGGGTATAATCCTGACAACTTACCACAATATCTTGCAATAGCACCAGTTTGTGCAAATATTTTTCCATCAACATCAAGTACAGGTAATTGTTTAAAGGGAGCAATTTTTTTATTTGGTAGCTCTCCAATTTCTTTAAATGTATTATATTCTTCTTTGTTTATTCTATAATCTTCAAAATCAATATCTCCAATAAATAATGCTAATCTTGAAACTTCTGCCCGCCAGAAAGGTATATTAAAGTAATATAAGGTTATTTTCATTCGCCCACCTATAAAAAAATGTTATTATTTAATATATTATATGTTTAAAGAAAAAAAATTGTTTTTTGTATTAATTAATATCATTTTTTTTACTTATTATTCAGTACAACTTTTAATTTTTACTGATGAATTTGCAATAAAAAATATAGGTTTTTTTAACCATGCAGTAGCTGGTTTGTCTGAATTATTAGGAATAATTTTTGCTGCACTTTCTATAGTCTTAATAATAATTTTTTTTAAGGGTTTAAAAAATCAATTTCCAATTTTTTTACTAATTTTTATTATTCAAATTTTTATAGCGATAAATTTTTGGAGATATGTTGTTACAAATAGTCCTGGAGAATCAAATATTAAATCAATAAGTTTAAATGCAATAATTTTTTCTACTATTTCAATTTTTTCATTATATAATTTAATAAAAAATAATAAAACTTTATAATTTTAAAAAAATACTATGCATTAATAATGATCAAACTAGAGCTAAATAAAAATTTAATTGAGGATTTTCATAATAATGGTTTTTTAATTTTAGAAAAATTTATAAATTTAGAATATTTGAACAAATTAATTGAGAGATTTAAACCTCTTTTTCAAGGTAATTTTGAGACGGGAGTGCATCCTGATGAATGGAATTGGAAATATGGAAGAGATCCAAATGATGTAACTCGACAAATTTGTAATGCCTGGAAATCAGATACTTTTATTAGGAAATTTGTGTGTCACAAAGTCGTTGGTGAAAGTTGTGCGCGTTTAATGAATTGGAATGGAGCAAGATTGATTCAAGATAACATTCTTTGGAAGCCACCAGGAGGAAAAACTTTAGGATATCATCAAGATGCAGCATATGATGATTGGATTGTTCCTCAAACAATGATGACTTGTTGGATGTCACTAGATAATACATCGAAAAAAACAGGAACTTTGGAATACGTTAAAGGTTCACACAAATGGGGAATTCAACCACCTAAGGGTGAATTTCATTCACCTGAAGATTATAAAAAAGAATTAAAAATTTTTGCAAACAAAAAAAATAAAAAAATTCAAATTGTACATGTAGAAGTTCCAGCAGGAGGAGTTGCTTTTCATCATGGGTATACATGGCATGGCTCAGATATAAACAGTTCTAAAGATCATAGAAGGGCAATCGTTTCTCATTGTGTACCTCATGATGCAAAATTTCATCCTACAAATATAGGTGGAAATGCAAAAATTTATAAAAAATATAAGAAAGAAGATAGTGATAATTTAGATGATACTTATTTCCCGGTCTTGTGGAAAGCTAGTAAATTATGAGAGTTGGAGTATTGGTACCTTTCGCAAATATTAATCTTGAGCTTGATTTGCATAGATTTAGGATACCAAATCTTAATTATTATATTACCAGAATAGGAGGCTATGACATTAATAAAATTCCTGATCAAAAACAAATGAAACAAATGGGAGAATCTGATCTGACCGATGCTTTAAAATTAATTAATGGGATCAACCCTAACGCAATACTTTATGGGTGCACATCAGCAACTCTTGCACATGGTTTGAAATTTACATATGATTTAGAAAAAAAAATAACAAAAACATGTGGATGTGTAGCTATTTCAGCATCTAGATCATTAATAACAGCAATGAAAGAGTTAAATATAAAAAATATAGGTTTTGCCTCTCCTTATGTTGAAGAAATAAATGATCAAGCAATAAAATATTTTTTAGAAGCTGGATTTGAAACAGTTTCACGTTCGGATATAAGAAAAAACCTTAGTAATTATGAGCAGAGCATGCTTTCAACAGAAAAAATACTTAGACTTGCTTACAATGCTGACTCAAAAAAATGTGATGCTATAGTTTTATCTTGTACAGATATAAAAGCGGTTGAAGTAATTAATATTATTGAGAAAAAACTTGGTAAACCTGTAATTACTTCCAATCAAGCAATGATTTTTGCACTATTAAAATATTTTAATTTAAAGCCTAGTAATTCTTTTCCAGGGCAGCTTTTTAAAACACTTTAATTGAAATTGATATTGATTTTAGAAGACATACCACTTTCATAATGACCAGGTACATTACAAGCAGCTTCTAATTGAATCTCAGTATTGAATTTCCATATAATTTCACCACTCTTATTTGGCTCTAATAAAACACTATTGGAATGTGTATGCCCCATCGCATGATCTGTTTTTGCAATTTCTTTCATTTTTTTGTAATCAATTTTATCACCTAACAAAATTTCATTTTCCATCATTTTCAGCATTTCAGGTTGATGTTTTAAATGCATCTTTTTTGTAGCTATATTAAATTCATGAACAAGTGATCCAAAATTTTGGACTAAAAATTTAATCGTTTCTCCTTTTTTTATATTAATCTCTTTTGGTTCAAAATAATTGTCATACATTTTTATTACAATCACCCTGTCTACCTCAGAAGATTCCCCCTTTTCTCCTATATGATTTATAGTAGCTGAAAATGCATAATTGGGAATAAAGAAAAGTAAAAAAATAAAAATTTTCATAAAATTATAATTTTTATTTAGTGCGTTATTTAAGTATTTCAATATAAAGTATCAATATAACTGGTGCCACAGTGTAGAATTGAACAACGAACCTATTAATTACCAATGATTAAGAGAGAATCAGATTAAATATGTTATTATTATCTAATATATAGGAGGTTTTATGATTGAATCTGCAGGAGGAATGATACCTTTTTTGTGTCATGTTTTCTTAATTTTTTTTGGTGCTTTCTTTGGCTTAAATTTAGCTTTTAATAAAAATTTTGTCGAAAGTAACATAGGCTTTCCATCTAAGGACGCAATGTATATGGGCAGACCTTTGGGATTTTTAATGAGTGGGGTGGTCTTAATGTTAATTGCAACTTTATTTCAGATTGGAGGTTTTCAATCTACAAATGAAGTTCTAGGTGCTTTGTTTGTTTTTACTGTTTTAGCAACGCTGTACAATTTAGCTACAACATTTAAAATACTTGAAAGTTTTGATGGAAATGATTGGCCAATTAAACATACTATAAGACCACTAATTCCAATGGTTGCAATTTTAATAAGGTATTTTAATTTATAACTATAAAAATTAAATAGCACTCAAATTAGAGTGCTATTTATATTCAAGATTAAAACTGCCTTGTTAATGATAATCAATAAGCTACTGAGGTAGCAATATCTTTGTAAAATTCATAAAGTTACCA
>Ga0111541_10000567_pt1 | contig 12095 bp, 11 predicted proteins | sample Knorr_S7_td_DCM__FD_83039 | JGI IMG/M metagenome (GOLD analysis project Ga0111541, IMG submission 83039) | Marine microbial communities from Southern Atlantic Ocean transect - Knorr_S7_td_DCM_ad_131m_LV_B (version 2) (version 2) | ecosystem: Environmental > Aquatic > Marine > Oceanic | place...
GAGCCTGGACAATGCGGATGGAGGATAGCCTCGGAACTCTTGAAGAAGGAAAACTCGCTGATGTAATAGTTGTAGATGGCGATGTAACCTCAGATATTAAAATATTAAATGACAAATCCCGACTGGATGAAGTAATTTCTCGAGGGGTCCGCGTCGATCTAAACAGTCCGTGGCCAGATCATGGAAGTATCCCCGGTTGGAAAGTTGGAAACTGGGCCGGAGAAATTCTTACCTGGGAGAAGGCCTACGAATAGACATAAGCAAAGTTTACAACTTTGCATTTCCTAGTCGAGAGCGCCATTCACCCAAGTCGACGTAATCTCGGACCGAGAGTATCGAAGATGTTTCAAGATCGAAGTCGAAAACTCCATTACATCTCACCGAATATTCCGTCTGATCAATCCAGAAACGGTCATTTCTTTCAATCCATCCTCTGGTGCCTTCAAATGAAGAGGAAATGATATCCCATTTAATTTGAGAACTGCGACGAACAATAGTTTCGAATGTTGAACGTATTTCAGAAATGCCAACTGCAGCAGGGTGAGGAACATTCTGCCAGCTCGACTGCTCGGTAAAACTTTGAAGAATAAGGTCGATATCGCACGATTCCATAGACTCTAGAAACGTTTCGAATATTTCATTTGGATTACTCATGTTTCAGAACCTATCCTTTCTTCTAGCGGATGCAAATACTCTAAGGGAAATATGATGATCGAGCTATCTAACTGGTTGCATGTCAAAGAAGCCTTCAGGTCGAAGCACCTTCGACAGGCCGGTTATACAGAAGGCGCAATCGTTATGGAGGGTACCCTTCTTGATCTCCATGGATTAGAGCATCGGGAGCGAAGAAGGTTAGAGAACCGCTTATTTCGGCGAGAAATCTTTAGTTATTGGGAACATGAGATTCTTGGAGAAACAATAGACGCCACGATGAAGCCCTTTGTCGAAAAAGGGTCAGGGGACCTTGCTCAAATCGGATATCGATGTGCAATGAACCTCACAGCGACTATCGCTGGAATAGACCAAGACCCTCGGGATGAAGAGCAAACAGAGCTACTGTACTCGAAAGTCAAGAAATTCAGTGAAGGCGCAACCATTATGCATTCCACTAGAGATAAAGATGAAGTTCGCTCTGAAGTAAGAAAAGCTATGGAATCGTTCCATAGAGACTTTTTCCTGCCTTCAAAAAATCGACGAGAAGAGTTACTTTCAGAGTTGGCAAGTGGCAAAATATCTGAAGATGAGCTGCCGCGTGATGTCTTTACTACGCTTTTAAATAATGCTGAAACTCTCAATTTGGATGATGATGTTGTCTTTCGTGAGATCTGTTTTTATCTTCAAGCAGGCGAACATTCGACAGCTAATGCCTTTACCCACACAGTCGATGATTTATTCTCGTGGGGAGAGCAAAATCCATCTGACCTGGAACTAGCTAGAAACGACCTATCCTTTGTTCAACGGTGCATGCACGAATCGTTGAGGCTTAGTCCCGCAAGTCCTGTCGCTCTCAGAACACCGCTTGAGGATGTTGAATTATCAGATGGAACTGTATTGCCGGAAGGGGCACATGTGGTTTTGGATTTAATTAAAGCTAATCGAGATCCATCGATATTTGGCAATACCGCTGATGTTTATGATCCACATCGTAACGTTCCCGATGGAATTGCCCGTTGGGGTATGAGCTTTGGTGCTGGTTCACATGCGTGTGTCGGCGCAGAACTTGACGGAGGTCTAGAGATAGATCATACAAGGCCTAATGAAGATGCCTTGTATGGAACTGTTGCAATAATGGTGCATGCTTTGCTTTCGGCTGGAGGAACGAAAGACCAACTCAATCCACCTGTATTGGATCCGAATTCAGAGAGAAAGCACTTTAGTAGTTATCCAGTACTATTTCTAAGTTGACAACTATAAGAGTTTTTAAGAAGCTAAAGATATTACAGGGGAGATAAATGGCAGAAATAATAATAACAAAACCCGATGACGCTCGTGAGTGCTATAGGAATAAGACACTCAAACAAGCTCTTTATGATGATGGTGAAGTAGTTATGGGAGATGTGCTTATCAATTTGCATGGCGATGAACACCGGCAAAGAAGGAGATTGGAGAATCGGCTATTTCGGAGAGACACTTTTTTCTCTTACGAAAGAGAAATATTTCCAGACATCATTGAGGAAACCGTTCGTCCCTATCTAGATGAAGGAAAAGCAGAATTGGTTGATTTCGGCCATCAACTGATGATGAATTTGGCGGCGGCAACTGCCGGGGTCGACCGACCAGAGGGTACCGCCGAAGAAACATTTCGCCTCTACGCATACATGCTGGACTTCATAGAGGCTGCGACACTGTCTTTCTACACTGGCGACAAAGACGCCAAAATACAGGAAATCCAAGAATCTCTGGAAGCGTTTGATGCAGAATTTCTCGAAGATGGGATTACTCGACGGAAAGCATTGCTGAGGGATCTTGAAGCAGGCGAAATACAGGAAGAGGATCTTCCGAAAGATATTTTGATGGTTTTGCTCCGCAATCAAGACAAGATACCAATGGATAGGGAATCAATAAGGCGTGAAATAGCCTTCTTACTGCTCGCTGGTGGCCACACATCTGCAACAGCTTTTAATAGGGTTATTCACAATATCTTTAAGTGGATCGAAGATCATCCAGAAGATACTTCTCGTGCGTACAACGATCGACTATTTCTTCAACGTTCTACGCATGAAACTATCCGACTACAACCATCTTCTCCAATTGCTGCCCGTTGGGCCTTAGAAGACATAACTCTTAGGTCAGGGATAGAGATAAAAGAGGGCGATCGTGTGGTCATTGACTTAGAAGCTGTGAACAGAGATAAAGAATTATTTGGTCAAGACGCCGAACACTTCAATCCGGATCGGGAATTACCAGATGGCGTATCCCCATGGGGTTTAAGTTTCGGCCAAGGAACGCATGCATGTATAGGGCAGGATCTCGCAGTCGGGCTAGCCTTTTCTCCAGAGAAAAGTTTAGATGACCATTTATTTGGCCTAGTCCCAGTAGCCATACAAACGATGTTCCTAAACGGCTGTCGACCTGATCCAGAAAATCCACCTGAGATGGATGATTCAACAACCAGACCATATTTCGGGAAATATCCAGTTATTTTCGTTGACCAATAGAAAAACTATAGGAACCCATAGCAAAGACTTTAGAAAACAATAGCGACTCTTATGTTGTATCTGTATTCGAAGCGAGTGCCTTGTTCCCAGCTCAATTTTCCCAAATTGACTTCAGTAATAGCTATTGACAAAAAAACGATCTATTTCTTCATGTCGTCAAGTCACCTGATTTATATCCATAACTGAGATACCATCGAGTATGACTGGAGAGCGCAAATGAAATTTTCAAATATAGCTAAAATGGTCTCAAAAAATCGGACAGGTGTCGATGCAATAAACACTGTCGGTGATGCACGTGAAATCTCCAAACGGAAGCTTCCCAAGATGGTTTGGGATTTTATTGATGGCGGCGCTGATGGGGAGCTTTCAATCGCAGCCAATCGTCGTTCTCTTAATGACATCAAGCTTCGACCCAAATTTTTAACTGATGTTTCTAATCGTGACATTTCTGCGAAGATCTTCGGAGAGAGATCCGAGCTGCCATTTATCCTATCACCGTCTGGGATGGCTACAATTGCTCATCCTCACGGGGAATTGGCAGTAGCAAAAGCCGCTGATCGAGCCGGAGCAATATTTTGCGTGAGTACCGCCTCTGGATACACACTTGAAGAAATAGCTTCGGTATCGAATGGGCGACTTTGGTTTCAACTCTATTTGTGGGGGAATGAAGAAGTCGTAAACTCACTAATTGATAGGGCTGGAAATTCCGGATATGAAGCACTTGTTGTCACTGTTGATGTGCCAGTTGTTGGCAAACGCGAACGTGATTTGGCTAATGGTATGTCTCTTCCAGTTCGTATCCGTCCCAAGAACGCTTTGAACACCCTGCGTAAACCTAAATGGTTATTGGGCCTTTTGAACGGGCCTGATATAACTTTTGCTAACCTAGCTGGTTTCGCCGCTGGGGACGATGCAAGTTCGATTGGTGAATATACAGACCGCGAATTAGTCGATCAAACTAGAACATGGGATGATTTGGAAATAATTCGGAAACGTTGGTCAGGGCCTCTTCTAGTGAAGGGTGTGATGACTGCTGAGGATGCTATTAGCGCTGTCGATGCGGGTGCGGATGGGATCATTGTCTCGAATCACGGTGGCCGTCAGATGAGTTTCGTACCGGGCGTAGCCAGCATTTTCGAATCAGTGGTTCATGCAGTTGGACATCGAGCAGAAGTCTTTCTAGACGGAGGGATCCGAAGAGGAGAAGATATTATAAAGGCCCGTGCGATAGGGGCGACCGCTGCGTGTGGAGGGAGGCCCTGGTATTGGGGTCTTGCAGCAGGGGGAGAGCAGGGAGTCGAAAAGGTGCTTTCGGTATTAGCTGCAGACGTGGATAGGACTCTTGCGCTTTTAGGAGAAGAGAAGTTTGTTAATATTAGCGAACACTACCTATACAGGTAATAAAGGCTCTAGTGCCCTTGTGCTCGTAACTATAAGTTTACTGTCCTAGATACGCGGGCTGGAGTCTCGTTGGGTCATCTCGGTATTCTTCCGAGTTTCCTTGCAGGACTAGGTCGCCGTTTCTGATTACATAGAATCGGGAGCAGTGAGCTAGAGCCATACCAGCATTTTGTTCTACAAGCAGCAATGAAATTTCACTACTGAAGAGAGAGTCAAGAGTTTGGTAGAACTCTTTAACCAGCAAGGGCGCTAGGCCGAGCGACATTTCATCGATAAGTAAGAATTTGGGTTGGGCAATGATCGCTCTAGCAAGTGACAACATTTGTTGTTGGCCGCCGCTTAGAAGTCCCGCAGGCTGTTTTTTTCGCTCTTCAAGTATTGGAAATGCTGCATAAGCTGATTCCAGTCCTTCAGCTAGGCTTTGTGGGCCCTTACGGTAGTTAGCGACTTTGAGGTTATCTTCAACATTAAGGGCTGGGAAGACTCTCCTTCCTTCAGGAACATGGACAATTCCCCGATCTACTATATCTGCCGGTGAATTTCCACTAATGTCGTCCCCGTTGAATCGGATAGAGCCCTCTGAAGGGGTTAAAAGCCCTGAAATTGTCTTGAGTACAGTAGATTTTCCAGCGCCGTTTGCTCCCAGGAGTGCAACGCGCTCTCCTGAATTGACTTCAATGTTGAGGCCGTGAATAACTTCATTCTTTTTGTATCCTACTTTGAGGTCAGAGATGGTCAGTTGGCTCATTTTACGTTCCTAAGTATGCAGCAATAACGTCTGCGTTTTGCATTACGGATTGGGCTGTGCCATCCGCAAGTATTTTTCCAGCATCCATAACGATTACTCGTTCACATACATCAGCCACCAGTTCGACATTGTGCTCGATGACAATAACCCCGCAGCCGATATGTTCGGCATACTCTATTACGTGTTCCATCATTTCTAGAGCTTCAGCCGTTGGTAGTCCTGCTGCGGGCTCATCAAGAAGAAGCACTGATGGATTGGTAGCAAGGCCTCTCGCTACGTCGACGCGCTTTTGAAGCCCATATGGGAGGTCATCTACTTTTTCATTCCAGAATTCCAACAGTTGCATATGGTCAAGTAGCTCAGCGGACCGCTCGTAGGCTTGTCGTTCGTTTCGAACTACGTGAGGTAAACGGAAGGCTTCTGAAACTCTTCCGTACTTCATTTCTCTTTCGAGTCCGATAAGGGCGTGATCGAGAACGCGTATATCGCCGTGGAGATTCAGATTCTGGAAGGTTCGTCCGAGTCCGGCAAGTGAGCGGGTGAAGATCGGTTTATTAGACAATTCGAAACCATCGAGTGTAAAGACCCCTTCTGCGTTCTTTGCGTGCCCAGTTATGGCATTGAACAGTGTTGTTTTACCAGCCCCGTTCGATCCAATAACTCCTGTAACTTTTCCCGCCTCGACTTCAAATGAGACGCCGTCAACTGCTCGTACTCCACCGAAGATCACTCTTGCGTCCGTTACTGTGAGATGTCCGCGTTTTTCAGAATTTGCAAGCCCAGCCAGCGAAAGAGACTCTAAGGGGGTTCCATCAGAAGAAGCTTCTATTTCTTTTGATGCGCTATTAGGCAGAATATTAGCGACGGGTGTGTTTGCAAGGAGTGCCCCGATGGATCGAAGACCGGCTTCGATGAGTCCGATAATGCCTCGGGGAGAGAAGAGAGTAAGAAAGATTAGGGCACCACCGTAGATGATGCCTTCATATTCTTGAACATCTCGTATTAGTTCGGGAAGGAACTTTACAAAGATAGCCCCGACAACTGCACCAGCAAGCCGATGTCGCCCTCCGATAATAAGGGTGAGGATTAAAAGAATCGACAGGTGAACGTTGAAATTCTCAGGACCTGCATAACGAAGGTTATGGATGTAAAGAACTCCAGCAAGTCCAGTAATAGCTCCGCTTATCCCGAAAGCAAGAATCTTGAGCCAAGCAACGTTGATACCAACGGACCTTGCGGCAGTTTCGCTCGTGCGGAGAGCATTCATGGATCTACCTGTTTTGCCATCAAGGATATTTCCAACTATCCAAAAAGTAACCAAAATGATTATTAAGCTAAGTCGTATATACGGTGTTCCTCTGCCTATCTCCCAACCGAAAAGGGTCAAATCACCGGCTGATTTTCCAGACCCTCCAGCCGTGAATTGTTTCCATTCGTATAGGACCTGCTGGCCTACGTACGCAATAGCAAAAGTCGCTAATGCTAAGTAAAGCTCATTAACTCGAAGGCTAGGCAGGCCAACGATTAGGCCAAGAACAAAACAGACGGCAAGGGCGATGGGGATTTCCACTTCAAGTCCACGACCCCATCCGTAACTATCATTAGCGATATTTGCTGAAAGGAATGCTCCAGCACCTAAGAAGATTGAATGCCCTAACGTGAACTGACCCGCAGCTCCGAATGCAAGGACTAAGCTTCCGCCTACTGCTGCGAAGACAAGAATGAACCCTATGGCGGTCGTGTATTGGTCGAATTGAGGAAGGAGCAAGAAAGTTAATGCAAAGAAGAAGACTCCGAGAATGTGATTCCGTTTGATATAGCCGGGTACGGGTATTCCAGCTCTTTGCATAGCCGATGCGGATGAGGGAGATGTTTGCTCGTTATAAGTCATCGTTATACCCGCTCATGTGCTTTCGCTCGGGTAAAGAGCCCTCGTGGCCTGATAAGAAGAATGAAGAAGACAATTATTACTGGAAGAGCTGCAGCCATTTGACGTGGAGCGTATTTCACAGCGAATGCTTCTAATTCGCCAAGCAATAATCCGCCGAGGACACCACCGCTTAAACTGGTGAATCCTCCAAGAATGGCAGCGACGAAGCCTTTGATAAATGGAATATTCATATAGTCTTGCTGGAGGAATAGCACAGGGGCGAAGAGTATCCCTGCTAGTCCTCCTACTGTTACGGAAAGTGTCCATGTCCATTGAGAAACCGTCGACTCTTTGATCCCCATTAGGCGGGCTGCATCCTTATCTTCGGCGAATGCTCTCATCGCCAGCCCTAGTTCTGTTCTATTGACGATGTATCCGACAATGGCGAGGATAATAAATGTAGAGATGAGGATTACCACGTGCCACCAGTTAAATCGTACACCGCCGATCTCGAAGTTTTTAAATTGAATATCTCCAGGGATTCGAAGACTTTCAGCGCGACCACCGAAAAAATTGATAGATAAATTCGCTATAAGAAACTCTAATCCCAATGTGATCGTAACGATCGATAAAAAGTTTTCATTTATGAGCGGACGGATAGTCAGACGCTCAATTAATAGTGTCGCAACAGCGACCATGACTATAGCAACCAAAATTGCTAGGAGGAATGGTATTCCTTGTTTAGTTGCCCACCACCAAGCAAACCATCCAGTAAACCCCGCCATAGTCCCGGCGGCAAAATTTAGGATGCGCGCTGTTTTAAATATGAGAACCAGTGATAGGCCGATAAGTGCGTAGAGCATGCCATTCAGAATTCCTGACCAAAGTAGTTGAATAAACTCTGTCATAGCTTTAGATTCTCATTCTTTCTGCTTCATAGACATGCCCTTGCTGGGGGAGTACCCCAGCAAGGGCGATGCCAAGTGTTGGTTGATTTAGCCTTCGTCTACCGTGACCCATTCACCGTTAACAACCTGTTGGATGATAGCACCCTGGTTGCCTAGTCCGGTCGCCGGATCAAAGTTGATTGGTGCCATAATACCGCCTGTGCTGAAGTCCTCAAGAGCGAGGATTGCATCAGCTAGGGCATCTGCATTTAGGCACTCTCCAACGTCTCTAAGTGCTTGTTCGAGAACAAGACCTCCTGAGTATGCGAGCATACTTGCGGAACTTAGATCAGCTTCTGACGCGCCTGCGGCTGCCATTTCCTCACGGAAAGTAACAAGTCCAGGTACATCTGCATTGAGACCAGTCATAACGGTCACCGCGAGTGCTCCCTCGGCGAGTTCGCCTACTAGATCAATCAAGTTGGAGGTAACAACTGCGTTAGTTCCCCAAACCCTTGCTTCCAGGCCGACTTGGTCCATTTCCTGAATAATCTGAGCAAATTGGGTATCGCCAACGACTGTGTAGACGTCAGTGACTCCTGCATCTTTCATAGCTAATAGCTGCGGCTGGTATGTCGCTGCGTCACGTTCCCAGTTCTGGGTTCCGCCTTCGAATTGTCCAGCTGCACCATCACGAACGCCTTGGGCTGCTTCTTCACCATCAGGTGAGCTCAAAACAAGTCCGGCTACTACAGGTGTCTCTGAACCATAGTCAAATTTATTACCGAAGTAATTTGAGAAAGCTACTGCTTGCTTGTATCCAGATGGATTAAGCGAGAAGAAGTATGGGTGAGCTTCTCTATCAAACAATGATGTGTCTTGAGACCATGTGAACAAAGTCATAATTCCTGCTTCATCGTGCAGAGGAATGGCTGCCACTGTTGGGGCTGAACCGATACTTCCCCAAACACCGAAAACTCCGACTTGGTCAATGAAGTACTGTGCGTTTGCAACTGTTTTTTCTGGATTGAACTCATCATCCTGAACAGTGAGGCTGATAGTTCTACCTGCGATGCCACCGCCATCATTAATTCTATTAATCGTAGCGTTGAGTGCGAATTCTGCTTGAACACCCAAAGCGGCTAAGTTTCCTGTCAAAGGTAGTGAAGATCCAAGCTTGATCTCTGTGTCAGAGACTCCTGGGCCGATTTCACATTCTTCCGCTGCAGCTTCTTCTGAGCTGCTTGATTCTGAGCTGCTTGATTCTGAACTGCTTGATTCAGAGCTGCTTGATTCTGAGCTACTTGCACTGCTGCTGTCATCGTCATCACCACAACCAACGGCGATAAAACTAAAAACAGCTAGAAGAGCGAGTAGTTTAAGTGCGTTTTTACGCATATACCCTCCATAAGTTTTTCTAGGAGAGACATGGAGTGTCTCCACTCGAATTGCCCCCCCGGCTTTAACCAACCGTACGGTTGATTAACATAGCTTTCCACATTTTTGGATTATTCGCAAGATCAAAAATGATTCGAATTCGATTCTGGAGAAATTAACGAAGTCTTGCTGAAGATATTTAAGAAGCAGCAGCAACTTTTCGCTTCATCAGATCCCAAGTTTGTTCCAGGTATCCAGCTTTAGTATCAACTAAGTCTTTCAAGTGATCGCGCCACTCAATCGGAAGTTCGGGAGCGTTGGATGACTCTAGTAGCACATCGAGCCTAGCCATGTCTTCGAATGTTGCGTGAAGGGCGGTTGCGCGCCCAATAGTAGTTCCAACAGTGATGCATCCATGCCAAGGAATAATAACTGTATTCGCATCACCTATAACGGGTCCTATAGATGCAAATGAATCATCTGGGCTTAGGACCTGATCATTATGGAAAAAGCAGGCAAGATTTGCGCGAATTTTTAATGGGCGAGCAAGGCCTGCCAAGGCCGTGCCCCAAGGTCCATGCGTGTGGACAATAGCATTAACGTCTTCTCGTTCGTTATAAATTCCAGGATGGAAGTCAACACCTATACTTACCTCACGGTTACCTTCTAGCACATTCCCATCGAAATCGATAAGGAGGACATCATCAATGGTTATTTCTGCAAGAGTCCGATCAAATGCATTAATCCAAATAGCGTTTTCTCCTGGGGCTCTCATAGATACATGTCCACCTATGCCAGACCCACAACCGTGAAGGCCAAGAGCTTGGCAAGCTATAACAATTTGTTCTTTTGAACTTTCAGAATCACTCATGATATGAAGTTAAAGCATTTGCGTTCGTTAGTCCAAAAATTATCCCACATTGATAATTCGTATGGAGTTACCTCTTGCTGTTGGGAACTTCAATGAGTGCAATCCCATTCGCTATGAGTTCACCATTTTGGAGAAGGCAGGTAAAAGTGATCTCGCAGAAGTATTTGTTCTCATCCATGAAAGTTGAAGAAACACTGCCACTTATCGTCGTTGTACTTCCTAGGGAAGGTAAACCAGAAAAAGTGACAGTAAGTTCATGTAAAAACCCGTTATCTCCCATCCAGTTTGTTAGTAAGTGCATAACCCATGCCGCGAGTTGGGGTCCAGTAGCAGTTTGATCATCGAGGCCTCCAGTGCTGAATCCCTTTTGGGTATCAGGCGAGCCCATTGTTCCTGCGCACCAAGCCACAATGTCCATAATGCTAAGTGGGCCCTTAGTAACGATCCCAAGTGGATCTCCAACAGATAATTCCTCCCAGTAACGTGGGGAAGCACCTCGACATTTCTCATGAAGAATAGCTTCTTCAATTTCTGAAAGTTGCTCGGGTGTGTACTTGATTTCATCGCGTTCATCAACGGGGGTGAGCTCTTTCTTATCACGACGGGTAGTTACATTAGCTTTCGCTACAACCCCTTTGCCGCTGCAATGAAATGACGTTTCACCATGCTGCCAGATGACATCAGCAGCAGAATCGTGGTCTTCTCCAAGGATCTTAGATTCGGCCGAAATTCGGTCTCCAATCTCTAAACGGTGAAACCACTTCCATTTCACTGCTTCATAGTGTCGTTCGTATTCGTTAAACCCAGGTGCAACGGTAGTCTCGTCGATTGCATAAGCAAATGAAGGGGGAGCGACAGTTGTTGTAAATCCTGAGGGTGGGCCGTAATCCTGATCGACCCACAAGGGGTTATTATCTCCTATGCCCCAAGCGAAATGCCGAACAGCGTCAGTTGTTACCTCGGAAACCCATGATGTCCGTCCGAGGTCCTTTATTACACCCGATTTAGGCTTCAAATCGATCAGTTATTTCGGTCGTGCCTAGCGTATTGCCAGATCCTTTACCTAACGGGATTCCTTCCCAGTTACTATCAGCAAAGATAACCAAAACGGTAGCTCCTTCGGGACCAGCTACCAGTGGACCATACCCGCGGTTGGCTAGCCCTATTCGTACATCACCAGGGTACAGCCACGTCCTACCGATCATTTGAGAACCTTCGAGGACAATTTCTGAGTAGTCACATGCGTGAGTGTGGGATTCGATTGTGCATCCAGGAGGGAAATTCATTTTAAATACTGTGGGCGCCTCTGGATTCTCCGGAAGGCCAATTTTATACATAGTTGCAATAGCTTCGGTTGGAAGAGTAATTCCGCCTATCCCTTCCCATGAAGTAACAACATGGCCCCGACGGTTTAGTTCACTAGTAATTTCATCAGTGGTTATTGGTTGTATTGGATTGTCTTGAACTGTTTCGCTAGACATGATTCCCCCTTGCAATGTTTTATCTAATATAGCCAACCATTTGTTCGGTTATTGCTAGATTAGTGGAATGGGTAGCCGCTTAAAGGGAAAAGTAGCAGTAATTACTGGCGCGTCAAGTGGAATCGGCGAAGCAACCGCACAAATATTTGTAGATGAAGGTGCATATGTGGTCCTTGGCGATATCCAAAAAGACTTAGGGAACGAAGTAGCAGAGAGGTTAGGCGATAGGGCGAAATTCGTTTACTGCGATGTCACTCGTGAAGATAATGTGAAGGAATTGATTTCACAAGCTATTGCAGTAA
>Ga0111541_10000569_pt1 | contig 12091 bp, 17 predicted proteins | sample Knorr_S7_td_DCM__FD_83039 | JGI IMG/M metagenome (GOLD analysis project Ga0111541, IMG submission 83039) | Marine microbial communities from Southern Atlantic Ocean transect - Knorr_S7_td_DCM_ad_131m_LV_B (version 2) (version 2) | ecosystem: Environmental > Aquatic > Marine > Oceanic | place...
ACTCAAGATAAAAAACTATCTTACCATCTCTCATCACACACACTGAACCATTGTTTGATAGGTTCAACCCTAGTACTGAAAATTTTGCGGAGATTTTTTTTCCAGATTCATGTAAATGAAAAGTCATTTTCCCCTGAGTTTTTGCACGTCTGGAAAATATATGTAGTCTATATCACTGCACTCAAAACATTCAATGGCATCCTCTGGTGTCTCTACCAATGGGTCACCTGCTAGGTTGAATGATGTGTTGAATAATATAGGTACGTCAGTCAGTTGATAGAATGAATCAATGAGTTGATAATAGTTCACGTTATCTTTCATGTCCACTGTCTGGACTCTACATGTCTTGTCGACGTGTAAGATAGCAGGTATCTTATCATATGTATGAGGTAATGCTTCAAGTGCAAACATCATGTACGGTGACTCCTCTAGTCCTGCCATGTCAAACCACTTCTTTGCATGAGGTAGCAGTACACTACCAGCAAATGGTCTGAAAGATTCTCTCTTTTTGATTCTGTTTATCTTATCTTTACCCTCAGGATCTGTAGGATCATACAAGATAGACCTATTACCTAGTGCTCTAGGTCCTGCTTCAGATCTACCTTGAAATACTGCTACTACCTTTCTATCTTCCAACAACTTAGCGACCTGCATTGTGTTTACAGTGTCGCCTTCCACCTCTGACAAATCATACTCAGGTCCTAAGTATAAAGATCTAATCATCGTGATCGTCCCAAGGATCTGTCAGGTTCTTGTTGGCAAAGAACCCTTTGTACACACCATAACCTGTTAGTATCACCAGTATGGCAACAACAGATAGACTGAATGTTATGTTGGGATTCAGTGTGAGGTGTGGGATGAGTGTGTCATTACACCGTGCTATTTTGTCTGGGTCATTCCATGTACCAGGTAGAGTATACACTGGTGGACATGCAATAAAGAATGGAATCATAGATCAAATCCAATTTGGTTTGCGGGATGGGTCACGTAGATAATTAGATGCAACCCAAGGTTTGCTGCTAATGTAATTCTTGTAAGCAGTAAAAGTGTCAATGCTTGTGTCAAGTTTAATTTCATCTGGCATTGCTCTAGTGAATTCGTATGCCCAATAAGGTTCATAAGAATTCTTGGGAAAGATATGCATTGCTGCATCGAGTGTGTGTTGACAACTGTGTGTCTTACTGTACCTATGTGTGTACTCAGCACACAAGGCAAGTCCGTGTCTTAGTAACCAATAGAAATGGTTCTGTGCCCAGATAGTACATGGATGATTACGGAATGCACCCTTGTCTGTCTTGTATGGTGTGCCATCTAACTTAGGTAGCGTACCAAAACCATGACCCCACTTGTCTGATGCTACAATAGATAACATTTGACATGTCTCTAGTGGCATCTTGACTATGTGTTTGTCAGGTAATACTTGAGCAGACTTTACTGGGTCAGGATCAGTTACAAAAATGTTCATGATGTTCTAATAATGCTGAACCAATAGATATACCACCGTCATATGCAATGGGATCTACAAAGAGATTGATATCCATCTCCTTTATGATAGCATAATTAGCAACACAATTCAAGAAGAATCCTCCGGAAACTACAACATTCTTTTTATTTGATAACTGAACTGCTTTCTTTATCATGTATATAGCATGCTGTTCAGCAGACTTCTGTAGATTATATGCTAAATCTTTACCTGATATTTCTGGTCCGTAGTACTCTGTGTAATCTCTAAGAGCATACAAATCTTTACTGCATACACTGTGACCATACTCTTCATTGAAGAGGTTCACATCCCCCGAACCGTAGGCTGACAGACCCATTGTCTTACCTGCATCTAACTCATCGAACCCACAAATCCTTGACACACATCTGTATGCTTGACCAACGCTAGTCCTATCGCTATAGAAATTATTGTCCTTCCAAAATGGTTGTTCTAATTTGTTACATTCCTTCTCACTCCAGAAGGTAGAGTAATGTTTGAACACAGGAGTAAGGTTGTCAAATATACTTTCAGTCTCACAATATCTCATACCATCATAGTCATGAACCGAACCCTTACCATCCATGACTACCACCACAGCATCATCAAACCCTGAGTTGTAAAAAGCATTGGCAGCATGACACTCATGGTGTCTTCTCCTATAGTCTTTGATAGGTATTCCCTTCGCTCTTATTACCTTACATACTGCTTCCTTCTCTTTAGTTCTTCTTAGAAACTTCCTAGCATTATATTTTGTATAACAATCACATATAGTGACAACATCAACGTCATCAAGATACCTATGCACCAGTTGGACTGCACCTCTATCTCTTTTGACTCTTGATATTCTCTCTTCTTCCAGATAAAACTCAACTCTACCATCATTTATGATTGATAGTGAACCATACTTGGATAGATTTATTCCTGCAATTCGTGCCATCCTAAAGCCTCACTAACGCATGGGAACTGTTCTATAAAAATAGTCTGACAGTCTTTTGCAATGTCCATATGTTCTCGTTGTGTACCATGAGCAGACCTTAGATTGATGTAATGTATCCATGATCTGCATGAACCTGTCATGTATATCTTTGTGGGTGTTGCGAGTGGTAGTACAAATCTAGCACACTCTTTTGCTACACCCTCCTCTAACATCTGATGATACAATGCTTCAGCAGAACTGAACAGAGTCTTGATCTGCATCTCTAGTTTCTGCTTGACAAAATCATCTAGATCATCTGTAGAGTTCTGACGATTCTTATCGTCCTGTCTCCTTAGATGTGGTATAGGTATCGCTCCAAGATGATCTGTCTGAGCATACCTCTGACTGAACTCTTGGAATGTAAATGATCTATGTCTTAGAATCTGTGCTGCAATAGCACGAGTTGTCTCTATCTCTAGAGTCATTGTTGACTGTTCAAATACAGACCAATGATTATGTTTGATACAGTACTTCAGTAAACCAGCGTACTTTTCATTCTCCTGATTGTTAGGGTTAGATACTCTGGCAATGTATGCCATCATCTTCTCAGCATCAGGAGTGACGCTGACTAGCCTTGCTTTCATGTTCCCTCGAACTCTTCATCATAATCCATCTCATGTGGATCAATGTCTTCATATTTATAGGACTCTGTGTCACTCCATACCTCTGCCTTGAGTGCAGATAGTAGCATCTCCAAGTCGGAGACTATAATTTTTAGTTTGTCTCTATCCATGCCGAAATGATAGCATAAAAAAAGGAGAAGGTCAACCCCTCTCCTATAAAATTAAGCGTTTCCTTTTGAATAAAGGAATAAAGTCTCAGCGTAGATAAGTGATAGGAATACTGCTGAAGCAGCAGAGATCCATAATACTTCCATTACTTCGCTGTTGCGAGATCTTTGTTTAGTTTTACACCACGGTAAACTAATTCGACCTTGTTTGATTGCTGTGACTTCTTGTCGTTGGTGTCATACTGAACACCACGGTATGTGACTTGTGCCATTTGGTTTCTCCAAAGTAGTAGGGATTTTTAGCCCCGTTCCTTCAGTCAACTGTTGCGTCCCCAAAACACATAGGATTAGTATGTGCTACCACAACCCTTGCTATCTCCAATCTCTCAGATTTATCAGGATTATTACTTGCTATATCTAATAGTTCAGCAGCATGCTCACAATCAAGTGGTGCTCCAATTGCTATTAGACTAAGAAGAATCTGGTACATAAGGATGAACGAACCCGTTCCGAGTCGGCTTACTTGCGTCCTATGATATAAGCATCACATCTACCTTCGACTTTTGTACGAAGGTAATCTATTAGGTACTCGTGTGCGTCAGAGTTTAGATTCTTATCGCTAAGTATCTCAATCCTGTTGCGGTTCCAGTCTGCACATGACATTTCCCAGTGGGAAGCATTATGATCAGCAAGAAGAGATGCCAATAGTGTGAGTTCGATCATTGGATGAACGTATTGGTATGCTAACATACGTTAGATATTTAGTCAACCCTTTTAGTATTCCCTGATACATTTTTTCTTTTGACACCACAGTAATCCGCACAAATATGGGGGGTCTTACTCCATGACTTCGCAAGCCCACACTGAAAAAATTGAGATTGAGTTATAGTTTCGAGTGAATTATGTTTTAAAGATAAAGATTTCAGTCCACCCTGCTCCTCAATGAGTGGGATGACACTATCATAGAACACTCTCTGCATGTACTCAGCACCTACACCCTTGTTGGGGTTGTTTATGTCTCTGAATACAGCAGGAGCATCAATATTATTATGGATATAATACTCTGGATAAAAGAATCTTAGTCTGCTCTGGTGGAAGCAGCATGCATGTACAATACCACGACTGTCTATCCTAAGTTGACCTACCTTCTTTATACCATGACCATACTTACAGTCTATGTCTGTGTCCTCAGCTGCTGGTGGCTGCTGGAACACATGGTCGGGGACTCCTTCTAACTTATGAACCACACCCTGATACTCATAAGTAAATGTGCCATCACCATTACCTGTGGCATCATACAAATCATTTACTAGAGTATGTCTAAAGTCTTTGAACCCCATCAGTCTACTAAGAGTTTTACATCTCTTGACCTGATGTTGATTGTGTTTGAATACAAGCATCCTCCAGACAGCATTACCTCCTGCCTTTATAAATGCTCTAGCACTCTCTATAACTTTGTTATAATCTACACCCACCCTATACTGCTGTAGGGTATCTGACAAACCATCTATGGAAAAGATAAGAAAACTATCCCTATGTGATGATGCCATGAGAGCACCAAGTCTACCCCAGAACTCTTGGTCTCGTGTGCCACCATTAGTACTCATCTGGAAGATGATACTCCTGTTAGCATTGAGAGTATAAGAATATATTTCTAACAAATCCTCGTTCAAACTAGGTTCACCGAATGAACCTTGAAAGTATATAAGTTCCGTCTTTCTAAGAGTCTCAATAGGAAACCATGCCTTCCACTCAGCGAGTGAGATAGAAGATCTATTCATAGATGGGTCTGGTTTCAAGACCGCTACCTCATTGTTGTATGAGGTCTTATGTCTAGCACATAAAGGACACTTGGAGTTACAATGATCTGTTAGATCAATGAGGAACTTCACTTATCCTTCCAAACTATCTCCGGATATGCTTTTTCTACTACGTTTCTTGAGATACGATACTTACTTTGAAGATCCTTGTCCTTTACTAGACAAATAAGTTCTGCTTCGTCCTTGTGGAGTGACTCTAGCATTTGTATAAGCATTGTCTCTCTCTTCATGCCTGAGAGTCTATCGTTACCACCTTTGATAAAGTTATAGAGTGACCTCCACTCATGTATCAAACGTGTGTGTCCTCCATCAACTCCAATGGGTGCATCATTAGGTTGGTAAGGAACGTCTCCCTCAGGTAGGTTACTTCTAATCGCTTTGTCAAAGTTCCAGATTAGAATTGCCTTGACGTCATCTCTTTTGTACTTTGTAAGTACTTCTACTTTCTTTTCAACTGTCTTAGCACCGTGAGCAGCCCTAAGAACCTCTGAAACCAGAGGATTAGGTGGTAATTTAGCCATAATTAGTTAGTCTTCATCATCAGGTAATGTCTGATCGCCATCAAATCTGAAGGCAATCAATGAATCTGCGACAGGATTCCCATTCTCATCAAACATTTCTGGATGTGTGTATTGGGGTGTCACGTCATGTATATATGCACGTACAAGGTACCCGATTACAACACTTACTCCAATGGTTAGAAGTAGTATTGCTACTCCCATTGCAATGATGATTGCAGTCATGTCTAGATCCATTTAAATCTCCCTTTCTATATGTAGTGAAATTCTCAGTCCCCATAATAGCACAGAAAAAACTGGTTTAGGTTTTCTGTTACGCTTCAATAATATAACTGACCCTCTGTTTATATGAGGTTCAGTTCCTGTAGATGGTGTAGTGTGTCCTTGCATCCGCCTATGTGTTTGTTGTCAATTTGAACTTGTGGAAAGGTAGCACCCTCCTCAAACTCTTCATAAAATTGTTTGCGAGTAAAATCTCTGTCTAATTTGTACTCTAGGTACTCTATCTTGACAGCAGCAAAGAGTTGTCTAACCCTTTCACACCACTGACAGTTATCTTTAGACCATAAAACTGCTTTCATTTGGAAATTTTCTTTTCAAAGGATGATGGAACGGAGTTCATTCTAGTCACATTTCCTGCAACAACAAACCTAATTGATCCAGATGTCATAGTATCAACACCATGACTGGCATAAGAAGGAAACACTATTAGATCAGACTCCCCCTGAGTCTCAGGATAAATCTTTTCATCGCCCACCTGAAAGTAGAAACACTTTTGTGGTGGTACTTTTATGAAGTGAACGTATGACAACAAATTGTTTGGTGTCATATAATGATTATGTATATCTATTTTTCCTCTCAATTCTTTTCTATATAACTGTCCCCATATACTACCAAAACTATACAGTGGTGTTGGTTTCTCCTTACCACCTATCAGTCCCATGAGTTTCATTACCTTCTTCAACTTTGGGACGTAGAGTTGAAGTAGTTCCTTATCCACACACTTCACATTAGTACTGTGTGTTAGTGATGTAAACCGTGTGTCTATGTCATGTGAACCCACATTGTGGTTAGGATTCCTATGGTATCCTGTAAAATGCTGACCCCAATCAGGATCCCCCTTCAAAAAGTAGGGATCTTGATACCTATCCATCAAATTTTTGATAGTATCGTCCGGCAGGACAAACTTCTCAGTCCACAAAACATAATCCATAATAAAATTATATCAGACTCTCTTACTTATATCAACTAGATGGGTATGATCCGTTGATAGTTTTTTGTTTCTCCATGTAATCTATATCAGCATAGACTGCCTTCTTAGCAATCTCCTGCTTTCTCCAGTAGTCAATCCTTTCATCAAAATCTGTGCGGTCTATCTTTTTGAGTAGTCTCTCTCTGAACCTCCATGTAGGGTTAGATGTAGAGTTAGTCAACTCTGTGGCATCAGCAGCAGTAGAGATCAGACCATCTTTCTCTTTTATTGTTCTGATAGTGCCATCAAAAGAAGTACTTCTTGATATGCTCATGTCCTTTTGTATTGTTCCTACACCTATTTATAAATTTCTTTCATAAGATGGTGGGGTATGATGATCATTCCAGTGTCGTATATTCCCTGCCACAATGAAACAGTTAGTCACTACCAACTGTATGAATATGAATGACCTGATGGCACAGATCCAGTTGTCATACTTCTTTGTTGTCTCATCTTGGAAGGAACCTAGTGCATACTTCCAGACTGTCCAGATTTTTCTCATGGATATATTATAGCATAAAAAAAGACCCCGAAGGGTCTAACATAATAATACAAAAGGGAAAGTCCCCCGTGAAGGGGGACTCTATAACGAAAAGGGGAAGAAAGGATTAGCTATCGTACCTCTATGAACGGGGAATCGCTAGAGCGAAAATTAGTACCGTTCAACACTAGTCCCCTTGGTAGGGGTTCACCTCCTTTAGGGAGGGCGAGTACCACCTCTGACTAGTTGCATTATCCCGCCTAATTCCAACAGGATTGTTCTGCCACTTCCAGTAAACGATGATCAATCGTTCACAATATTTATTATATCAGCATCTTCACTATGTGTCAACCCCTGTGCAATAAAAAAGACCTCCACTATGTAGAGGTCTGGGAGTTCCGATTGTAGAGACCGCACGAACGATGTCTCAATCTTATTTATTATCCAATTGAAGGAGCAGTTAGAGCAACTGTTGTTGACTCTGCACATGCTAGATCAAGTGGGAAGTTGTGTGCATTTCTTTCATGCATTACTTCCATACCTAGGTTTGCTCTGTTTAGAACGTCACCCCATGTTGGTACAACTTTACCGTTAGCGTCTACTACAGACTGGTTGAAGTTGAATCCGTTTAGGTTGAATGCCATTGTACAGATGCCCATTGAGGTCAACCATACACAGACTACTGGGAAGACTGCGAGGAAGAAGTGTAAACTTCTTGAGTTATTGAATGACGCATATTGGAAGATAAGTCTACCGAAATATCCGTGAGCAGCGACAATGTTGTATGTCTCTTCTTCTTGTCCGAACTTATATCCATAGTTCTGTGACTCAGTTTCTGTAGTCTCTTTGATTAGAGATGAAGTAACTAGAGAACCATGCATAGCAGAGAATAAAGATCCCCCAAACATACCTGCTACTCCTGCCATGTGGAAAGGATGCATCAAGATGTTATGTTCTGCTTGGAATACGAACATGAAGTTGAATGTACCTGAGATACCTAAAGGCATTCCGTCTGAGAAAGATCCCTGACCGAAAGGATACACTAAGAATACAGCAAATGCTGCGGAAACTGGAGCACTATATGCTACACAGATCCATGGTCTCATTCCTAATCTATATGATAGTTCCCACTGTCTGCCCATGTAAGCAGAAATTCCAATAAGGAAGTGGAAAATAACTAATTGATAAGGACCACCATTGTACAACCATTCATCGACGGTTGCTGCTTCCCATATAGGGTAGAAGTGTAGACCTATAGCGTTTGAGGACGGTACTACAGCACCAGAGATGATGTTGTTACCATACAAGAAAGAACCCGCTACTGGTTCTCTGATTCCGTCGATGTCGACAGGAGGTGCAGCAATAAATGCTACGATAAAACATGCTGCTGCTGCGAGTAAGCATGGGATCATGAGTACACCGAACCAACCAACGTAAAGTCTGTTGTTAGTGGAAGTAACCCATTCGCAGAACTCTGGCCATCCCTGTAGGAGACCGCTTCTGCGTGTTAGATTTGAGGTTGTCATTTAAAAAGACGTGTAAGTAGGGCACCAAGGGTAGATGCGAAACTTATTTCCAGTAACCCCTCGCTACTGGATATTAAAGACGAAGTATTATACTGCCTATAGGTCTTGGTTTAAGAGCAGTCCACACAGGAGGGCGATCCGTTCGAGTCCCGTGGGGGTTTCAACTTATTTATCGTAACAGAACTTTACATAATAGTCCATAAGTATAAATACTCACCTTTGTATTGGTAACTTAGGTTGAAGTACATTTCTATCTACAAACTCATCGAAATTGAAGCGAGCAATGATAGGATGTAACCCAGTTATAGGACGTAAAGCATTGAGTATCTCCTTCTTCTGTCTCCATTGTTGTCTGTGTCCATTCTGTGGGTGAAGTTTCTTTCTATACTTCTTTCCTCTACTACCAAATAGTATTCCACATGAACCAGGATAATGATTGTATAGTTTCTGACCGTTCACTCTGTACTCTTCCTTTCTTATCCATCCATCCTCAATAATATTCAGTTCAGTCTGTTCCAACTGTCTTGCTGTGTCGAATGATATCTGATCTCTATTAGTACCAATCAATGAGTACTTCCACCACAAATCACCAAAGTTATACATCTCTTGATCTAATACTCTCCATATAGATGCCAGTACTGGACTACAATACTCCTTGAAATTATATCCTAGATCTTTTATTGTCTTTGTTATCTCTATCGCTTCATCAAAAGTACACATAGATGGTAGGAAACTTTCTAGTATCTCCTCATAGTAATTGAACTTCTCACAGTGTCTCATGATGGTAAACCTATGCCCACTCAGATATTCCTTACACTTTTTGACATACTCAGGTGTCATAACATAACAACCATCTAACCATACGGTCTTAGTACCATAAGGAAATACTTTATGAGGATTGATCTTGACATACGCTGACCTTCTCCGATGACATGGGTGATCACATGGTATCTCTCTGAATTCCCAAGGTCCTTTCTTCTTTATAGTACCATCAGTGAACATAACATACTTGATGTCAGGATCATAGTAATGCTCATCAGGTATCTCATCATAACCATTGGTTATGCAACTGTATATTATCATCCGTGATGCTTCTCTATCCATTCGTATAAGAACTCTTTGTTTCTCCAGTGTTTATTGTATAGTATATGGTTCATACCTACAATCTCTTTGACTTGTAGTAACATATCATTCATAGTCTTCCATTGATCTTTTGATCCTGCTTTTGGATGCTTCTTTATTCTACCTACATTACCTTCTCTCCCCCTACCTTTACCATCAACACCTCTAAAGTTTACACCTGACTCTAACCAGTCAATAGTATGCCACTCTAGTCCTGTGATTTGTTTTGCTACCACAAATGCTATCTGATCACACCTTGTAGATACCTGTGACAGATGCCACCATAGTTCATTGAACTCAGGATTACCAACAGTGTTCCAGAATGATGCCAAGATAGGGTTAGTATATTTTCTAAAGTTGAATCCTATATTGTCAGCAGATTTTGTGATGTTTATTATATCTTCCGCAGTATTATATGATGCTATGTAACTCTCTGCTATCTCCTCATAGTATGTGAAACTCATGGGGTGTCTCATGTGTACTCTACTATGGTTCTCAAATAATTTTTTAGTGTACTGTGCATACTCTTCAGTCATAACATAACAACCATCTATCCACACTACCCTATCTCCTTCAGAGAATAGTTTGTGCTGCATTATCTTAGGATAGAGTGATAATCTTAGAGGACAGTCATGTGTGATTGGTATATCTTTGAACTCCCATGCTCCCTTATGTTCAATTGATCCATCTGTGAACATAACATACCTAATGTCTGGATCATAGTAATGCTCGTCAGGTATCTCATCATATCCATTAGTAATACATGAGTAGATTGTTATCCTAGAATCCATTTACTATCACCAAGTTCTTATCATTTTTATTCCAATACCCTGATCTATCTCCAAACAACCAGTCACCTGTCTCCTTCATGATAGCAGCACGGTATCTCATTTGCATACTGAGTCCTGTAATATTTGCTAGTTGTTCTACTGTGTCAGTAGGATCAACTCTCTTCTTACCATATCTACCACCTTTATTCTTCCACCATTTACCATCAGGTTCAGCATCAGACCACCAACTTACACAATGTCTACACTCATCCCAACCATACTTTATACCTGATGTCTGTAGTGCTACAGATAAAGCAATTTGATCTCTCTTACCACCTCTCATGTACCACTTCCACCATAACATGTTTGGCATCCATGCTTCAGAGTTTCTCCACAACACTGTACCCAATGGTGAGAAGAAATTAGCAAAGTCAAATTCAGTCTCTTGTTTTATCTCTTTTGTAAAGTTTATAATCTCATATGGATTCATGAATCCTCTATGAATATACTCAGCACACTCCTCAAGATAGTAATACTTATGTGGGTGCTGCATCAAGAAGAAGTCATGGTCTCTCAGTATATTCTCACTCAACTCAAAGAAATTTACAGAGGTATGTCTTGCAGATATAATAGTATGAAGTTTAGATGCATCAATATAAACACTCTTACCTTCTATAGGACATAATATTTTTGGATGACGTGACAGTCTGACAGGATCATCATGAGAATATTTTATCTCTCTTAGTTCCCAACCCTCTTGCTCTTCTACAGTGCCATCATGGTAACATACAAAATGTTCACCTGATTTGTTAGGTGGTAGTTGGAAGTATGCATTTGTGATTGCTGTGTAGTAAATCATATCACTCCAAAGTATTTCATATAAAAATCATGATGTTTATATCTTACATACATTTTCACACTAAGTCCAGTGATTTCAAACAATACTTTCATCAAGTTATTTGTATTCAAATATTGATCCATCGCTCCATGCTGTGGATGTTTTCCTACTCTACCTTTCTTATTCTGAAAACCTAGTTTGATTCCTGAGTCATCTCTCTTGTCATAGAACATAGGTTTTGTACCTGTGAATTGTATAGCAGCATCGAATGGTATGTTGTCACGATTGACTCCTCTTGTTCCCCAGTCATACCATACCTCATCAAACTTTTTGATTTCATCAGTCAGTTTCCTCCATACAATAGTACACTGTGGACTAGAGTAACCTCTAAAATTATACCCTGCTAGTTTTAGATCCTCACACATCTCTACTAGATGCATCTCATCAAAGAAGGCACAAGTATATCCTTCTAAAACTTCATCATAGAATGTAAACTTGCCACCATGTCTCAAAGCAGAGAATGGAAATGAGTTCATACTATTGCTTATGAATTCTTTAGTAAGAACAAAACATCC
>Ga0111541_10000570_pt1 | contig 12080 bp, 9 predicted proteins | sample Knorr_S7_td_DCM__FD_83039 | JGI IMG/M metagenome (GOLD analysis project Ga0111541, IMG submission 83039) | Marine microbial communities from Southern Atlantic Ocean transect - Knorr_S7_td_DCM_ad_131m_LV_B (version 2) (version 2) | ecosystem: Environmental > Aquatic > Marine > Oceanic | place...
CCTCTGCAAATTTCTCACATTCATTTATTCTATCTTTAACTTTTTTATCGATAGATTCAATTTCTTTAGTAGTTAAATACTTTTTTTTGATAATAAGATCTTTTACTTTAAAAATCGGGTCTATTTTCTTATACTCTTCAACTTCTTCTTTAGTTCTATAGTGTTGGGCATCTGACATTGAGTGTCCCCTATATCTGTATGTTTTAGCTTCTAAAAAAGATGGTCCTCCTCCACTTCTTGCAAGATTTACCGCTTTATAAATAGATTCTGCAGCTTTAACAGGATCCATTCCATCAAATGGTTCGCAAGGAAGGTCATATCCTAAGCCTAGTTTCCATATTTCTTCATTAGTAGAGGTTCTCGAAACAGATGTTCCCATTGCATAACCATTATTTTCAACAATAAAAACAACAGGTAATTTCCAAAGCATTGCTAAATTAAGTGTTTCGTGAAGAGACCCTTGTCTAACCGCACCATCACCCATAAAACAAAGAGTTACGATTTTCCTGTTAAAATACTTGTCACCAAATGCCATTCCTGCTCCTAATGGGATTTGACCTCCTACGATGCCATGACCGCCATAAAAGCGATATTCTTTTGAAAATATATGCATGGATCCGCCAAGTCCCAATGAAGTTCCTGTAGCTTTACCAAGAAGCTCGGCCATGACTTTCCTGGGGTCTTCTCCCATTCCTATTGGTTGGACATGGTTCCTATAGGCAGTTATCATTCTATCTTTACCAAGCTCCATAGCATGCAGAGAACCTGCCAAAACTGCCTCTTGACCATTATATAAATGAAGAAAACCTCGTATTTTTTGTTTAATGTAAAGAGCAGCTAATTTATCCTCAAATTTACGCCAGAAGAGCATATCTTCATACCATTTTATGTATGTTTTATTAGTTATTTTCTCCATTTAAAGTAAGATAATAATTCAGATTTTATTACTACTCAAAATTACTGATTTCTTCTATTTTCTGAAATTTTAAAATGAAAATATTTATTTATAATCTGCTCTTAATAGGTTAGTCTTCTATTAGACTTTGATTTTTGTTTGAATTTATATTGAAAGTTAAGGAAAATCTTAGCGTATTCTCTAAAGGGTTTCTAATTCTTGCTGTTGAAAAAAGATATGAAATATCAATTTTTGTGAAATTTAAACTAAAACCTGTTCCAAAAGTTATATATCTCCTTGAACCTTTCTCTTCACTTTCGTTAAAGTATCCTGTCCTAAATGCAATTGTATTATTAAACAAATACTCTAGTCCAATAGCCCAAGTCACCTCCTTTAATTCTTCACTAAGTCCATCTGGCGCATCATTAAAAGATCTAAAAATACCAGTCAAAAAATTAATATCAGGTTGTCTATATCCTATAAATTCATTTTCATCATTAAAATAAGCAACGGGAGATGGGACTAGCAATTTTGAAGCTTCAAGATGAATTCCTAATAAATTTTTATCATCAAAAACAATATCAAACCCAGACCCAATTCTAAGGTTAGTTGGAATAAAGTTCATCTGACCACCTTCATCATATTTTAATCTTGGACCAATATTTGAGACATTAAATCCAATTCTCAATCTGGAAGAATTATTATAAAAATCAAATAAATCACTTTTATAAAATCCTGCTATATCAACACCTAAACTATTTGCAGAGGTTGCATCCTCATCCATAGAAATTTTCAGATCAGATCTAATAAACCTTCCTCCAACAGACATTGAAAATTTTTTACTCAATTTTAAAGCGTATGAAATATCTAATGTCAATTCATTAGGTCTCTGCACTCCTTGATCTACTATTGATCCTCCAACAATTTCATTAAACTGAATGTCACCAAGACTAAAATACTTCAAACTTCCTGCCCACGAACTTCTATCACTAATTTGTTTATAATAAGTCAAGTTTCCTAAAAAAATATCATCAACTAATTGACTTAAATAAGGGGTATAACTAATACCCAATCCACTATTTGAATCCGTAAAAACATATTTTGCAGGGTTCCACTGTTGAGAAAAAGCGTCAGCAGAAGTGGCAACCCCTAATTCACCCATCCCTGCTGCTCTAGCATCAGGTGTAATTAATAAAAATGGCACACCAGTTGTAATTACTCTATCAGATACTTGTGATAAAACAAAAAATGGACACAAAAAAATTAGTGAATTTTTAATTAAATCTAAGAGAATAGAAGATAATTTGTTTTTTGGATTATACATACCTATCTAGAAACGTTTTTAAGTTAATTTTGTTGTACAAAAACATAAATTATGAGTGTGAAAATTATTTTAATATTTAAATAATAAACAATGAATAAATTCGTTATATCCTAGTAAATCAAATCAAATGATTTGTGAAAATTATTTTGAAATCCTTATATATTAGTATATTGCACGAAAATTAATAACATGAAGATTAATTTTTTTATTAAAACATTATTTTTTACCACAACATTACTATTTGTATTTGGTTGCGGTAAAAACAATATATCAAGAGCAACTGGGTGGGGTATAAACTCCAAAAAAGGAGGCTTTGAATATAATCTAGACTTCAATGATCAAGAGACTGGCCCTGGACTGGTCTACATTGAAGGAGGTACTTACACAAAAGGTCAAGTTCAAGATGACGTAATGCATGATTGGAATAATTCACCTTCTCAACAACATGTCATGTCATTTTACATAGACGAAACTGAAGTTACTAATTTGATGTATATGGAATATTTAGACTGGCTAGAAACAGTTTTCCCATTGGGTGAGTCAAGATATCGTCAAATTTATGAAGGTGCATTACCTGACACTCTTGTATGGAGAAATAATCTAGGCTATCTTGAAGAACTAACCACCAACTATCTCAGACACCCTGCATACGCAGAATATCCTGTTGTCGGTGTTAATTGGTTACAGGCTGTTCAATTTGCAGAATGGAGAACAAATAGAGTCAATGAGTTTATACTTGAACGCGAATCATATGTTCAAAAGGATATCCGTTTTTCAGACGGTGATGGAGGAGTCGTAAATTCGGGTAGCTCATTTGACACAAAAGCATATCTAAAAAGACCTGAATCTTCCTATGGTGGTTTAATGGCATCAGATAGTATTTTAGGAAAAAAAGGAACCAAGAAAAAAGATACAGCAACTGTTAACGTCTATGCAGGTGTAGATAAAGGTGTATTACTTCCATCTTACAGGCTCCCTACTGAAACTGAATGGGAATATGCCGCATTAGGACTAGTTGGTGATAGAGAGTATAATACATACAGAGGAAAGAAAAAATATCCATGGTCAGGAGGATATACTAGATCAGATGAAAGAAGAAATGAAGGGGATCAACTAGCAAATTTCAAATATGGTAAAGGCGATTACGGGGGTATTGCAGGATGGTCAGATGATGGTGGAGATATAACGATTGAAGTAAGATCATACCCTCCCAATGATTTTGGAGTTTATGATATGGCTGGAAATGTAGCAGAATGGGTTGCAGATGTATATAGGCCAATAATTGATGATGAGTTCAATGACTTTAATTATTTCCGAGGAAATATCTTTCTTAAAAATGCAATAGGTGAAGATGGAAAAGCCTCTATTGTTTCGCCAGACCAACTGGTTTTTGATACTCTGCCTGATGGAAAAATAATGTTAAAAAGACTTCCAGGATCTCTTGAAGAAACTGGTGTAACTGAAGAAGAGACATTTTTAAGACAAAATTTTTCTAAAAGTAACAACATTAATTTCCGAGACGGAGACCCTCAGTCTACAAGATTGTATGAGAATACAGAATCTGTCGCAGCTTCTGGTGAACCAGAAACTAATGTGATGTATAATGCTCCAATACCACCAAAAGTACCTATTGGCGATGATGGTAAAATAGTATGGGATGAAATTGAAATAGATAAATCAAATAGGCGAACCACACTAATTAATGATGAGGTAAGGGTTTTTAAAGGTGGTTCATGGAGAGACAGAGCTTATTGGCTAGACCCCGCTCAAAGAAGATATTTGCCTCAATATATTTCTACAGATTATATTGGTTTTAGACTAGCAATGTCAAGACTTGGGGAAAAGGGAAAAATCAAAAAAACTGCTAGGCACAAACGCAGAAAATAATCCTTAAAATAAAAGAAGTCCATTTCTTTATCTCTTAAATCTTAATATGAATGTTAAAGATATCTATAGACTTTTTCAAAAAACTAAAGGTGTTGTAACAGATACAAGATTATCAGTAAAAAACTCCTTTTATATTGCATTAAAAGGAATAAATTTTGATGGCAACAATTTCGCAAAAGAAGCAATCGAAAACGGAGCATTTTATGCCCTAGTGAATAAAAAAAGTATCGCAAAAGATAATGATAGGTTCATATATGTAGATGATACTCTTAAAACTCTTCAAAAACTTGCAAATTATCATAGAAGTATAATCGATACAAAAATCATTGCAATTACTGGAAGTAATGGCAAAACAACAACTAAAGAATTATTAAGCGAAATACTCTCTAAAGAATTTAAAATATTTGCTACAAAGGGAAATCTTAACAATCACATAGGTGTTCCTTTGTCCCTATTAAGCATCAATAGAGAATGTGAATATGCTATAATTGAATTAGGGGCAAACCATTTGGGCGAAATAAATCATCTGTGCAAGATTGCAAAACCAGATTTTGGTTTAATTACTAATTTTGGATATGCTCACATCGAGGGGTTTGGAAGCTTTGACGGAGTTGTTAAAGGGAAGAGTGAGCTTTATAATTATCTTATAGAAAAAAAAGGTAGACTTTTTATTAACCTTGATGATGTCATCCAAAAAAAGTGGTTAAAGTATCGTCCTATTTCTACATATGGTCAGACTAGTAAAGCTGACTTCAAAATAGAGCAAATAAATAATAAAGGGAAAGGAACAACTATAAAAATTGAAAATCTAATAATTGAAAGTCAATTATTTGGAGATTATAACTTTTCAAATATTGGAGCTTCGGTAGCAATTTCAAGATTTCTTGGGGTCTCAAATCAAAAAATTAAAAAAGCATTAGAATTATATAAGCCGATTAATAAAAGATCTCAAGTAATAAAGAAAAAAAATAATAAAATACTATTAGATGCATATAATGCGAACCCATCAAGCATGATTGCCTCAATAAATTCATTTTTAAAAAACAACCCTAAAAATAGCATTGCTGTTTTAGGAGATATGCTTGAGCTAGGTTTCTATGAAAAGGAAGGGCACGTTAAAATAATTAATCTTTTAGAAAGTTCTGCTTTTGAAGAAATTTTCTTTGTTGGCAAACTATTTTTTAAATTCTCAAAAGAATCAAACAATTTTAAGAAAACAATACATTTTTTTAAGGAAAAAATTGAAGCCTACAGTTATTTAAAAAAAAGGAAGTTTAAAAATAAAAATATACTAATAAAAGGATCAAGAAAGCTTCAACTTGAAGACACAATCAGTTTTTTTTAGATCTTTTTTAGTCCAGCCCCATTAATAATTTGATCAACCACCTCCGGATTTAAAAGAGTTGATACATCTCCTAAGTTTGAAATATCTTTGCTAGCAACCTTTCTTAAAATACGACGCATAATTTTACCTGATCTTGTTTTAGGTAGTCCAGGAACAATTTGAACATAATCTGGTTTTGCAATTGGTCCAATAATTTTTCTAACCAAACCTTTTATTTCAGTTTCAATATCTTCTTTATTCTTACTTGAATTATTACAAATGACAAAGGCATAGATACCTTGACCTTTGATTTGGTGAGGATATCCTACAACAGCTGACTCAATAACCAAAGAATGTTCATTAATTGCATTTTCAACCTCAGCAGTACCCATCCTGTGACCTGATACATTTATCACATCATCAACCCTGCCCATAATTCTATAATACCCATCATGATCTCTTTTTACACCATCTCCAGTAAAATACATTCCGGGATATGCAGAAAAATAAGTCTCCTTGCATCTTTTGTGATCTCCATAAGTAGTCCTCAAAATAGATGGCCATGGAAATTTAATGCAAAGATTTCCCTGCACATTATTACCATCTAATTCTTTGCCTTCAGAATCAACAATTACAGGTTGAATACCAGGTAAAGGAAGGGAAGCGTGAGCAGGCTTATTGGGAGTTATTGATGCTAAAGGAGAGATCATTATACCTCCTGTTTCTGTTTGCCACCATGTGTCTACTAAAGGACACCTTCCTTTACCAATGTTTTCATGATACCAGTGCCAAGCTTCTTCATTAATTGGCTCACCAACAGAACCGATTACTTTCAAGGAATCTAACTTATATTTTTCTATTGGTTCTGTTCCATAAACTTGAAGTGCTCTGATAGCTGTTGGTGCTGTATAAAATTGATTTATTTTATACTTTTCAATAATCTCCCAAAATCTTCCAGTGTGGGGATAGGTTGGAACGCCCTCAAACATCACAGAAGTGGCTCCAGACAATAAAGGACCATAAATGATATAGGAATGTCCTGTAATCCAACCAATATCGGCAGTACACCAATAAATATCATCTTTTTGATATTGAAAAACATTTAAAAATGAATAATACGTATATATCATATATCCTGCAATTGTATGAACTACACCTTTGGGTTTGCCAGTTGATCCAGATGTGTAGAGTATAAACAACATATCCTCGGCATTCATTTCCTCTGCCATGTTTTCTGTTGATTGATCTGAAATTATATCATCCCACCAATAATCTCGCCCTTGTTTCATTTTAACTTCTTGTCCCGTTCTTTTAGCCACTATCACTTTTTCAACAGATTTAGAATTTTCTAGGGCTTCATCAACAACTTTTTTTACAGGTATTATTTTTTCACCTCTAAAATTTCCGTCAGAAGTTAATATGGCTTTTGCTTGACAATCATTTATTCGATCTGATAGAGCCGTCGAAGAAAACCCGGCAAAAACTACTGAATGAATTGCACCAATTCTTGCACAAGCTAAAATAGCTATTGCAGCTTCAGGAATCATGGGCATATAAATTATTACACGATCTCCTTTTTTTATTCCATTTGAGATCAGTGCATTTGAAAATTGACAAGTCAAATCAAATAATTTTTTATATGTTAATCTAACAGATTTTTCCTTTGGATTATTAGGTTCCCATATGATTGCTTCCTTATTCCCATTTTCTTTCAAATTTTTTTCAAAAATATTCTCTGTTATATTCAATCTTGCATTTTTGAACCACTCTATTTTCGGAAGTTCAAAGTTCCACTCTAGAATTTTATCCCACTTTTTTCTCCAAATAAATTTTAAAGCAATCTCCTCCCAAAAATTCTCAGGGGAATTAATACTTTTTTCATAGGAAATAGTATAATCTAATAGCGATTTGATTTTTGTCATGATTATATTTTTTGATGCATTAAAAAGTTCAAAAAAGATACATTTTTATAAAGCAAAAAAATAATTTGAACTTTACTTTTTATCAATTTTTACAATGTTTATATTTTTTTTTGTATTTTCAAGTATAATTTTTAAGTCTTTTAAAATGGGATATGAAGCTTTAGTTGTATTAATTTTCATAGCTTGCTTGTTTGGCGGAGTTTATTGGTATGCTGGTTATTCTACTCGAACTGGTGGTGCAGTTGATGAAAACCAAAATTTCATACCTGACTCTTGGGAAAAAAACTTTGGTTGGTTTTTCTCTGGCAAAGGTATTATCATGCTAATAGTTGGTATTGGTATTGGTTATGCCCTTGCTAATGTTGTTGGATGATTTTTTCGCCTAGCTTGTCTTCTTTTCTTCCTAACATTGATTTTTAGGGATCAGTCTCTATTAATCTTATATTTAATAAGTTTTCTTTAATTAAGATTTTTTTCCATATAATCTAATGCCAAAATAGTCATAGATCTCATTCCGAATGACATTCCAGAGTCATCAACAAAAAAATCAGGAGTATGATGAGGTGCTGCTTTAGATGGGTCAGAGCCTTCAGGTAATCCGCCAATTAAAAAATATAAACCCGGAATTTCTTTTTGAAAAAAAGAAAAATCTTCTGCTCCTGTAACTGGATTCATTGAATTAACATTTTCTTCTCCATTAATTCTCTTTAAACTAGGTAACATTGAATTATATAAAATAGGGTCATTAAAAGTTATAGGATAATATTCGCCAAAGGATATTTTAGCATTAGTATTATTGGCTTCACCAATATTTTTAACAATAGTTTTAATCCTATTTAAAACATTTACCCTAACATCCTCGTCTAATGTTCTTATGGTTCCTAACATGTATAAACTCTCTGGAATAATATTGCTCCTTACGCCACCATGAATGCTACCTATTGAAACAACTGCTGGAGACTCAGTAAGAGGAACATTCCTGCTTACAATAGTTTGAATTGAATTTATCATTTGGGCTGCAGTTACAATAGGATCTGCTCCCGCCCATGGTCTTGCACCATGAGTTTGAACACCTTCAATATCAATCCTAAAGGAATCCACAGCAGCCATAATCCCATTTGGTCTAAGATAAATCTGACCCACTGGAATCTGAGATTGAATATGTAAGCCAAAAATTGCATCTACATCTGGGTTTTTCAATACACCTTCTTTCACCATCAATTCCGCACCACCCTCCTCTCCATCTGGAGCACCTTCTTCAGCTGGTTGAAAAATAAATTTTACTGAACCAGGTATTTGATCTTTAATTTCAAATAAAACCTTAGCAACACCAAGCAAAATAGCAATATGAGTATCATGACCACATGCATGCATAACAGGTACAGATTCTCCATTATATTCCCCAATCATTTTAGAAGCCCATTTAATTGGAACTCTTTCCTTTATAGGCAAACCATCTATATCGGCTCTAAGACCAACTACTGGTCCAGGCTTGCCTCCTTTTAGTAATGCTACTACACCTGTTTTTGCAATTCCTGTCTGAGGGGAAAGACCAATTTTTTTGAGTTCTTCAGCGATTTTTTCAGAGGTCAAAAATTCTCTATTGCTTAATTCAGCATTTTCATGAAACCAATGTCGTAATGAAATTATTTCATTTTCATACTTTGAGACTAAATCAAAAACTGTTTTATCATATTTTTGTGAAAAAAGATTTAACGAAAAAAAGATTGCTATAAAAATATATTTATGGTTCCACATATTGTTATATGTTATAAATTTGTGGGTGTTGAGGGATTCGAACCCCCGACTTTTACCCTGTCAAGGTAACGCTCTAAACCAACTGAGCTAAACACCCAAATTTGGTCAAAAGGTAAAATAATTCTTTTTAAAAATTAAAAATAAAGCAAAATATAAATGAAAAAAAATCTACTCAAATTTAGATTCCTTTTAATACTAATACCTGTTGGATTTTTTATTAGATATATTGATATTAAAGTTTATGATGGGTTTTTGTCAAATAATTCTCTCAGCGAGCATTTTAGCTATTTAGGATTGCTTCTAATAGTTTTGTTCATATTGATATTTTCAGTAATCTATTTTGATGAAAAATCCTAGTAGAAATTTGTGTTTAATAAATTTGTGTTTCAAAAATGAAATATTTTAGTAAGAATCAAATTGAAAATTTACCTCGTATTTTTCGATTAAATTTAATTAATAGTTCAACCGGTTATAAATCTGCTAATTTAATTGGAACGAAATCAAATGGCGGTAATACTAACTTAGCCATTTTCAGTTCTGTAACACATTTAGGAAGTGATCCTGCACTAATCTCAATTACTCTTAGGCCAAAAACAGTATCTAGACATACTTATGAAAATATGATTGAAACTAAAGTATTCACTGTAAATCATATATCAGAAAAATTTATTGCAGATGCTCACCATACTAGTGCAAAATATCCCAAAAACTTTTCAGAATTTGATCAAACTAAACTTGAGCCAGAGTATAAAAAAAATTTTTATCCTCCATATGTTAAAGGTGCTCCTGTTCAATTAGGTTGTAAATTTATTAATGAATATTATATTAAGGAAAATGATTGCTCACTAGTTATAGCTTCAATAGATAGTATATTCGTAAATAAAGAAATAATAAAAGAGGATGGATGGTTGCAATTAGATAAAGGTAAAGTTGTTACCGTTAATGGATTGGATGGGTATGCCTTACCTAAACTAAAAAAGCGTCTTCAATATGCTAGACCAAAAAAAGATTATAAATAATGGAGTTTATTAGTAAAGAACTTTCTGAATATATCAGACTAAATTCTGATGAAGAACCAAAACTACTTCAAAGGCTTTCTGAAGAGACGCATCAAAAAACAATTCATCCCAGAATGTTATCTGGTCATATGGTAGGTCGTTTTTTAAGTTTAATCTCTAAGTTAATTCGTCCAAAAAAAATATTAGAGATAGGAACATTTACAGGATACTCTGCTCTTTGTTTAGCAGAAGGATTGGACAAAGAAGGAATTCTTCATACAATTGATGAAAATGAAGAACTAATTGACTTTCAAAAAAAATACTTTGATAAAAGCCCATATAAAAATAAAATAATCCAGCATTTAGGAAAAGCTGAAAGCTTAGTGAAAAAGATGGATGGCAATTTTGATTTAATTTTTATAGATGCAGACAAAACAAATTACTTAAATTATTATAAAACCTTAGTCCCTAAACTCAATAAAAACGGACTAATAATTGCTGATAATGTCTTATGGAGTGGAAAAGTTTTAGATAAAGAAAATGATGATCCTGATACTATTGCTTTAAAAAAATTTAATCAATCGGTCAAAGAAGATAAAAGGGTTGATACAATAATTCTTGAAATAAGAGACGGCTTAACTTTATGCAGAAAAATCTAGAGTTTTCTTTTTATTGAGTCCTCAAGATCATCAACACCTTCCTTTATATCATTAAATTCATCTTTTACTTCTTTCGAAATAGAATCCTCTATTTTTTTTAAATCTGAGGATTTTTGGATTTCAGATTTAATCTCATTAGTGGCATTTCTAATTTGGGTCATTGTCTTTGCTAGGGTTCTGGCAATTGAGGGAATTTTGTCAGCTCCAAAAACTAGTAAAACAATAAATGAAATAAAAATTATCTCAGCACCACTAATAAATAAAAACATTTTTGAAATATTATCCTTTTATATTCGCTTTAAATCTTTCAAAATCAGATGAGGCTTCTTTTTTCGGCCAGCTATTATTTGATAAATTAATGTCTGCAGTTTCTAGATTTGGATCAACTTTAATACCAATTAATTCTTTATCAGTATGTATTACCTTTCTTACATAAAGATCGTTTTTTCTCCAGACCTGAGCCGGATATTTAACTACTTCTGAGGAGCCATCAGAGTAGCTATACTCTACTATTAAAGGCATTACAAGACCTCCTGGCTTTTCAAATTCAACTTCATAAAAATATTTTGGAGCCTTTAAATCATTGAGTTGATCGTTAGAAAAATTTTTATCTAAATATTCTTTTAATACAATTGAATTCTCAACAATATTATCTTTGTTTGATTCAGAATTAGAGTCTTCACTAACTTCTGGATTCATGAAAAGATATCCTGGAGGTAAATCATCAATAGTCATTCCATATCCCGATAGCAACTCTTCTACTTCTGAACCAGGGTTGTTTGTGACATTATATTTTTTTACGTCACTCACGCCAATATCAACATAATCTGTTGTATAAAACCATCCTCTCCAAAACCAATCTAAATCAACTGCAGATGCATCTTCCATTGTTCTGAAAAAATCTTCAGGTGTTGGATGCTTAAACATCCACCTTTTTGAATATGTTTTAAATGCATGGTCAAATAATTCTTTTCCCATTATTGTCTCCCTGAGAATATTTAATGCAGTAGCAGGTTTACCATAAGCATTAGGTCCCAGTTGATAAACATTCTCTGGATTAGACATTATTGGAGCTAGAAAATTTTGATCTCCACCCATATATCTTGTGATACTTGATGCAGGTCCCCTTCTAGATGGATACGAACTAAGACCTCCCAAAGAAATAGGATAATTTTTCCCAAATTCTTGCTCAGTAATATATTGCATGAAAGTATCTATGCCTTCATCCATCCAACCCCACTGTCTTTCATCAGAATTTACAATCATAGGGAAAAAATTGTGCCCTATTTCATGGATAATCACACTTATCATTC
>Ga0111541_10000572_pt1 | contig 12049 bp, 7 predicted proteins | sample Knorr_S7_td_DCM__FD_83039 | JGI IMG/M metagenome (GOLD analysis project Ga0111541, IMG submission 83039) | Marine microbial communities from Southern Atlantic Ocean transect - Knorr_S7_td_DCM_ad_131m_LV_B (version 2) (version 2) | ecosystem: Environmental > Aquatic > Marine > Oceanic | place...
AAATTAGGGCTATTTATAATAATCTCCATAGTTGTAAAATTTACCAAAATCAGCTTAAATTACTAGAAATAAATGTTTTTATTTAGACCAAAAAAACCTGAAAAAGAAAAAGAAGACAAAGAATCTAAAGTAAATATTGATCTTGAAATTATAACTAAAATGAATCAAGAATTTGCTGTCTCTCTTGATTTAAAAGAAACTTTAAATACAGCTTTAAAAGTAATTATTGCAAGAATTAATGCTCAAGCAGCAAATATATTTTTAATTAATGATAAAAAGAAAAAATTTGAATGTATTGCATCTCTCAATCAAGAATATTTAGACGAATATGAGCTTAATTTAACTGATGGTGTGATGGGTAAAGCTGTTAATCAAAAAAAATGTATTAGAGTTGGAAATGTAAAAAAAGATGTAAGGGAAATAGCGGAATTTTATTTTGATTTAGATAATAAAACTAATTTTACTACATTTTCTGTATTGTGTTCTCCTTTAATTGCAGCAAATGAGTGTATTGGGGTTATTCATTGTTTAAATAAAAAAACAAATGATAAATTATTTATAGAAGATGATAGACAGCTTCTAGAAACGCTATCCGCACCTGCGGCGTTTGCAATTAGAAATGCTAAAATGGCAAACGAAATGGTTGAAAAAAATAAAATTCAAAAAGAAGTTGAAATAGTTGGTGAAATTCAAAAATCCTTATTGTCGCAAAATAAAAAAGAATCCTTCCCTATTGCTGGAATAAATATTCCTGCAAAAGTTGTTTCTGGAGATTTTTATAATTTTTCTGAATTAGGAGAAGGCAAATATGGTTTTGGAGTTGCTGACGTATCTGGAAAAGGTATTAAATCTTCATTGCTAATGTCAAAAGCTTCTAGTTTGTATAGATGTTTAAGTAAAACAAATTTTTCTGCTGCTGAATTATTACATCAACTTAACAATGAAATTTGTGAAACTATTTCAAGAGGAATGTTTGTTACAATGCTAGTTGGAGTTTATGATAGTATTAAAAAAGAGTTACTACTTTCAAGTGCTGGACATGAACCACCTATTATTTTTTCAAAAGAAGGTTCTTTTACGAACTATAATGAGTCAGGTCCTCCATTAGGAATTATGCCAAAAGCTAAATACAATGAGCACGTCATTCCTTTTTCGGAAAGTTCAATGTATATATTTACAGATGGTATTACAGAAATTAAAAACCCGAAGGGTGATATGCTAGGTTCTGAAGGTTTTCAAAATTATATAAAAAAATATCAATCAATTTCAAATAATCATAGACTAAAAACAATAATTGATGAAATTTTAAATGAAGGGCATATTCAAAAGGATGACTTAACAATAGTTGTAGTAGATAGTATAAAATGATAATGAGAAAAAAAAAATGAAAAAAAATTTAAGCTTTGTTACTCTTTTTTTAATTTTGTTGACTGTACAGGTTCATGCTAAAAATTTACCTCCAGGAAGTGGTCAAACTATTCCTGCTAATATATTAATTTTATTAGATCGTACATTTAGTATGAATTGGCCTGCTAAAGCATATTCGGGTGTAGATAGAATGAAAGAACCTTTTTCTGTAGTTCAAGATCAAACTACAGGACATTATTTTGTTGCAGAAACAGATAATGGAGGAATTGCACTTTGGGACGCATCAACCCCTACAACAAACAAATTAGCAGCTTATAAAAAATTGGGTTCAGTAACTGCAAATTCATGCGATCCAAGAGCGGGTCCTTTTAAAAGTCATCACAAGGATGATGTAATGGGAATGGAATATTACAATGGACAACTTTATACGGCCCACTTGCCTCGTGATGATATTAATTATAGATACATGAAACAGTTCAATCCTCGCGTCGCTGAATATTATGATACAAGCAGACCTAATAATGACAGGACTTGTAGAGAAATAGTGACACAACAAAATTTTCATAGTCATTATATTGCAATTGATATTCAAGATGGAATTTATTATGGAATGGGAGGTGGTAAAGGTGGAAGCACTACTGCCTTTCTTTGGGTAAAAGACTTAACGAAAGGTAATTTGAATTTTAAAACATCGGATTATAAGTGCCAAACAAATTATTCAACTGGTAATCAATATTCGATTGGGGGAGATCTCAAAACTGCAGCTAGATTCGTAACTGCAATAACCGCTGATAGTAATAATGAATACTTATATGTACAAAATGACGACCAACAAAAAATCTGGAGTTTTAAAATTGATACCAATGGATGCGTAAGCGAAACTAAGACAGCTGTATTTGATAATCCATGTGGAACTTCATATGGTTTAATTACTGACCCAGCAGACCCTACTATTTTATATTCTTCAGGAAAGTATTCTCACAAAATTTGTAAAATAAAGACTAGTGATGGAAAATTTGTAAAAACACTCGCAGAAAATGGAATAGCTGATGCCTTTGAACCATCTACTGCAACTAGTGTTTATTTTATGGAACCTCATGATTTGAAATTTAATAATGCGGGACAGCTTCTTGTTGCAAACTTGGGACGTTTAGAAATAACTATATTGAATAAAGATTTAAGTTTTGTGAGAGTTTTTGGTTTAAGTGGTGTTTCAAGGCTTAGAGGTGCAGTTGAAGCAATCAAAGCTGTTGTATCTGATAGTTCCTTAACAGAAGGTGCTCTATTTGGTTTTGGTTTATGGAGTAAAGAAGAAACTACAGAATATTCTGGTTGGGATCCTAATGCTAAAGGTGGATTTGGACAAGGAAAGACATGTAATAGTAGAAATTGCTTAGCTGTTAAAATTGATAGCGAAGGAGCAAAAAAAATTCATCAATATTTAGAAACTCCCATAACACTTTATAGAAGAACTCATGCAACTGCTTTTTCAAGACTCGCCTGGCAATATTTTGTAAATTATAACGATCATCCAGTTATAAAAGATAAAAAAGTAGACTGTCAGGTTAATTATGTAATTGTTATTGGTGATGGTGGGTGGAATCAATCTACTCATAATCCTGCAAAAAATCATATGAGTAAATTAGCAAATGATCACAATATAAAAAGTATTATGGTTGCTTATGGCGATTCTGTAACAGGAGGAGCATTAAATAAATTTGACCAAATGGCAGCGGTCGGGGGAAGTCCATACAAAAAAGCTATAAGAGCATTATCAGCTGAAGATCTAAAACAGGAGCTTCAAAATGTTATTACAGCAATTATAAGTGAAAACTTGTCATATACAGCTCCTGCTATCACAGGTTCACTGGAAGAGACAGGAACCTTATTCCAAGCCCAATTTGATTATTATTCTAGCCGAGAATGGGCAGGTAAACTTAAGCGTATGAAAATTAAAGATAAATCTCAAGGCGGTGGTGTAGATGATACTGCTGCATGGAAAGCAGAGGATAAACTAGCTTCACCGGATAACAGAAAAATTTGGACAGCACTAAAAGGAACTTCTTATAAACCTGGATACAATAATTTTAATGAAGGTCTTGCTCCTTTAATTAATGAAAAAATGTTTAGGTTAACTGGCAACAACGTTAAAGATTATCACAATGACTCGGGTGATGTTTCGGGTATAGGAAGATGTGGAGTAAATGGTAAAAATAAGCCAGGTGTAGAAGATGGGATTTTAGATGATGTAAAAGGTTTAATAAATTTTATAAGAGGAGAAGATTACTTTGATTATAACGGCGATTGTAATTTAACTGAAGCAAGAGAACATTATTTGGCGGATATTTATAATTCTCAAATTATTTTAGTAGGTCCACCCAATGCTGACACTGCCTTTATGAATGCTAATCAAGAATCCTTTTTTAGAGATAAAAATAACTATCAAGCTTGGGCAAATTCAACAAATTTAGCAAATAGAAAAAAAGTAATTTATGCTGGGGCAAATAATGGAATATTGCATGCATTTGATGCAGATGATGGAACTGAGTTATGGGGTTTTGTTTCTCCGCTAATTGCTGGGAAATTACCGACAGTTATAAATCCAAATCTAAACAAAACTACAGGAGGAGGAACTGTTCCAATATTTGCTATGGATGGTTCTCCAGTTGTGCATGATATGTATTTTAAAAGCCCTCATGATGGTGCAGAAGCTTGGCATACAATATTAATTGCTCCGTACGGAAGAGGTGGTGCTGGTTTTTCTGTCTTAGATGTGACTGACCCCTATAAACCAGAGCATTTATATTCTATACTAAATGATCCAAACGATGGTAAAGTTTACCATGTAGATCATGAAGGTGAGTCAAAAACCTATGATTATAAATCGAGTTCTTATAACCTAAATAATTTTGAAGAAGTAAAAAAAGTAAGTAGCAATTATGAAAATAATTCGTCTGTGTCACAAAATTGTAATGCACTTGGAACTACATCTTGTTATCAAGGTAAAATAGTAACAATAAATAACGCAGTATCTACCTCGGGAGCTAATATTAAAATTTATGTTGATGGTGCTGATGTCACTAACTCATCTAGTGTTACTTCAGCAGGTTCATCCTTAAAAGTAACTTTACCAAATAGTATGACCTATAGCGCCGATCCAAATTCAACCGTTGCAAATTCAACAGTGAATATAACTATAATAAATAATATGCCTGCAGCAGGAGAAAAATATGACTACAGGTATTTAGCTGAGACTTGGTCTAGCCCTAGAGTGTTTAGACTGCCAAATACTGGAGCAGGTGACAGTAACATTGATGACGATATTTATGTTGCTGTTATGGGAGGAGGATATGGAGTAAAAGTTGCTGGTCTGGGTTCAAATGTATTTGTTATAAATTTAACAAATGGTGAAGTAATAAAACAAATAAATATTGAAGACTTAGACGGAAATAATATTGTAAACTCTATTCCAAGTACACCTCTTGTCTTGACCCCCGATCTTGCTCTTAAAGCAAATTACAGAGGTGCTCTTGTTTATGTGAGCGATTTAGAAGGAAAAATTACTAAAATAAATCTTACTAATATGGAAGATGATAGAGATCAAAGTGGATCACCAAAACCTATATTTTTATACGACAAAACAACATTATTTTCGGCTAACTCTACAGCGGAAAATAATAGATACATGTATCATAGTATGGAGGCAGTGATTGGTGCAACAACTGAGAACTTATGGTTATTTGCAGGAACAGGGGACTATTTAAATCTAAATGATGCAGGAGTAAATAAACCTAATAGTGTTGATAATTTATTAATTGGAATTAAAGATAAAAACTTTCCAAACTTTAAACCATTGCAAACAGGAGCAAATTTAACAATTGACGATCTAACAAAATGTAAAAATACAACAAATGAAACTGATGATTCTAACTGTCCTCAATATGCTGATAATGGCTGGTATATTGAGCTTGATAAAAATGCACCAACTTCATCTAGAAGAAAAAAAGTTACAGCTGAACCAACAATAGGAAATGGAGTAATTTATTTTCCAGTATATATGCCAAATACAACTGATCTCTGTGGTTTAGGGGACGCATTCGTTTGTGCTGCAGACGATGAATGTGGATATAACATGTCTGATGGTCTTGGAACAAATCCAACAATACATCAAACTGAAAAATGTTTTTATGTAGGTTCTGGTGCTCTTTCAAAAATCGTAATTTTTAGAGGAGACTTGTATGCAAACATTGCAGGAGAAACTAAAATTACAGGAAAATCCAGTAAAGATTTATTAGTCCTTGATGCATTAGCTGGAGGTATTAAGTCTTTAAGAATTAATTGGAGAGAAAATTTTTAGTCGTTGTTCTTTAATTAATAATTTCTAATTTGATCTTGACTGTAAATTTTACAACTCATTACTATACTAAGCCCCAACATTATTGATAACATTGAAGAGCCTCCATATGACATTATAGGCAAAGGAGCGCCTACTATAGGAAGTAGACCCAAAACCATGGAAATATTTACAAATACATATAGAAAAATTGCTGAGGCAAAACCAAAACAATACAATTTAGCAAAAAAACTTCTTACGAAAAAACCAATGCTGATGACTCGATAAATAAGCAAAATGTATAAAAACAAAAGTGTAATTGATCCAAGGAAACCAAACTCTTCGGAAAAAAGAGTAAATATAAAATCTGTATGCTTTTCTGGTAAAAATTCTAAATAACTTTGCGTACCTTTCAAAAAACCTTTTCCAAAAAAACCTCCAGAACCAATAGCAATTTTAGATTGAATAATTTGATAACCTGCTCCTAAAGGATCTCTATCTGGATTAAAAAATGTTAATATTCTTGATTTTTGGTAAGGTTTTAAAATTGAAATTACAAATGGCAAAGAGACCAAAAGCAATAAACCAGAATAAACAAAATATTTTAAATTAAGCCCTGCTAACCATATGATTAATATACCACTACCAGCAATTAAAATTGCTGTTCCTAGATCCGGTTGCCTTATTACTAAGTAACAAGGTATTATTAATAAAATTAGAGGTATAAATAAAAATTTATAGTTTTGAATATCAGTTGTTTGTACACGATGATAATATCTTGCAAAACATACAATAACTGCAATTTTCATGAGCTCTGAAGGTTGTAGATTCAAAAAATATAAATTAACCCATCTTTGTGAACCTGAAGCAGTTATTCCAAAAAATAAAACAATAATTAAAAAAAATAAACAAATTAAATAGAATATATAAGCATTTTGATACCAAAACGTTATTCTAATAAAAGACAAAAATAAAAACATTAAAAAAAATGTTACCAGTCTTATTAAATGATTTTTTGTATAATATAAAAATTCACCACTTTCTGTAGAATAAATTGCAAATACACTTATTGCTCCGATTAAAATTACAATTATAATTAAAAAGTAATCCAAAACTTTTAGCTTGTCTAAAAAAGAGTATTTTGATGTATGAAGTCTTTCGGTTAACATTATGCTAAATTAGCTATTCTCTTTCTTATTTGTTCTCTTAATTCATGACGGTCGATAATTTTTTTAATTAATTTGCTTGCTAGAGGAGCTGCTGTTTTACCTCCTGATCCCCCATGTTCTACTAAAACACTAATTGCATATCTTGGATCTTTGTAAGGCGCAAAAGCAATATATAATGCGTGATCTCTATTTTTATATAAAATTTGTGATTGTTTTAAATCTAATTCTCTTTCAGCTTCTGTTATCCTTCGAACTTGTGATGTTCCTGTTTTACCAGCAAATTGATATTTCTTATTATCATATCTAGACCTAAATGATGTACCTCCAGGTTCATTGGTAGAAGCAAACATTGCTTCTAAAATAAATTTAATATTTTTTGAATTTTTATATAACCTAATTGGAGAATATGTGTCACGCTGATCTTCTTTTGATGATAGCTTTAAACTTTCTATATCCTTTTGAATCTTTGATTTTATATCTTCAAAACTTATATTTTCATCACTAATTATATGTGGATTAATTTTGTACCCACCATTTGCCAGTTGTGCTGTCATTAAACAAAGCTGTAAAGGAGTTGTTTGTATATAGCCTTGTCCTATTCCATTAATTATCGTTTCTCCTAATAACCAGCCTCTTCCTAAATTGTTTCTTTTCCATTCTGTATTTGGAACAAGTCCTTTTTTTTCATCAAAATAAACATCTCCTAAAATTGAAGATCCAAGACCATATTTTTTTGCAACTACAGCTAATTTATCAACTCCTAGCTTACGCGCCATCTCGTAGAAATAAATATCACAAGACTGTTTTATTGCATTTCTTAAAGACATATATCCATGACCTTTATCTTTCCAGCAATGATATTTTTGCCCATACATTTCTATATGACCTTTGCACCTCACTTTTAGATTTGGATTTAAAATATTATATTCTAAAGCTGCAAGAGCAACTAATGGTTTAAAAGTAGAACCAGGTGAATATAGACCAGCAATAGACTTATTAACAAATGGCTTTAATGGATTGTCTCTTATTTCGTTCCAATCTTTATGATTTATTCCATGAGTAAATTTATTTGGATCATATGTGGGTGATGAAGCCATTGCAATAATTTCCCCTGTATAAATATCCATCGCACATATAGAACCAGCTTTACCTATCAGTAATTCTTGAGCAAATTTTTGTATTTCAAGATCAATTGTTGTTTTTATCTTAACTCCTTGAGACTCTTTTACATAATCTATTTGACTTATTCTTTTACCTGAAGAATTAACTTCGTATCTTTTTATTCCATACTTACCAATTAACAACTTTTCATTAGAATACTCTATGCCAGATTTACCAACCTTTAAACCAGGTACAAGATTTTCTTTTATTTCTTCCATTCTTTCGATATCTTTTAAACTTGCATCTCCCACATATCCAACTACATGAACAGAGCTATTACCGTATGGATAATATCTAGAAGATGAAACAACGGGCTTAACACCCTCTAATTCATGTAGATATAAATTTAATTTCGAGAATTCATTCCATTCTATATTGTCTGATACAACCAAAGTATCCCAGGGTTTAAGTTTCTCCTTTTTTTTGTAGATTTTTTTTGTTTGGTTGTTGCTGAGATTAAGAATATTTTTTAGTCTAAACAAGGTTTGATCAAAATTATTTACTTCATCTAAAGATAAATGAACCTGAAATACTCTATCATTATCTGCTAGAATATTATTAAAATAATCTGTAATTATTCCTCTCTGTGGAGGAGTTTTCCATTCTCTTATCCTGTTTTTATCTGATAAAATTTCATACTTTTCTCTATCAGAAATTTGTAAATTATATAATCTTGAAGTTATACCAGCTAACAATAATAATTTTGCACCTGTTAAAATAAAAAGTCGTCTAGATATAGTTCTTCCTTTATCAACACTGCTTCTTCTATTTTGCATTTTGTTCTTTTAATTCAATTATATTTATTAGATGAAAAAATTTTGTTAAAATTGGAAAAATTAAAAAAGTAATAAATGAACTAATCATTAAAGTTCCGTATTTTATTGGAAAAGAGAAAACTAGAGTTAAAATTGAGTAATTCACTGAACTTACAATTAAAATTGCAATTAAAAATAAAATCCAATCATATAATAAACTTGGCACTAAAGTTCTATTTCTAATAAACGCTGCTATAACGCATAATATTAGGTAATTAATTGATGAAATTCCAATTGGGAAATTTTGTACAACGTCATTAATTATTCCTGCTAAAAAAATTAATCCATACCCTAGTCTGTCAGGTTTTTTTAGGATCCAATAAAAAATTAAAATATAAATAAAATTAAAAGAAAAACTATTGCTGAATATAAAAAAATTAAGATCAAAACCTGTAAATGCTAAAAAAAATAACAGTATTAGTGGAAAACTCTGAATTAAACTTATAAATATTTTTTGTTTCTTTATTTTTGTCATTTCTAATAATTTATTTTCACAAACTGTAGTTGGTTTAGATCCACAAAAAATTCTACATATTTATTTTCTTCATTTATAAAAACTTTTCCAATTGGTATCGCGCTTGCTATTATTCCATCTACTCCCGAAGTATAGACAACATCTCCATTTTTCAAATTATTGTTCTTAGGTAAATATTCTAATTCAGCAAAATTATTATTTCCTTTTCCAGATAATATTGCATTAATTCCAGATGGTTCTATAATAACTGGAATTTTGCTATTTAAATCGCTTGCAAGAAGTATTCTTGAAGTAAAAACATTTACATTAACAATTTTTCCAACAAAATAAGATTTATCTTTAACTGCAACACCTAACTTAATTCCATGTTTAAAACCCTTATTAATTATGACTGATTTTAAATATGGACTTTGCTGATCTAGCAATACTTTTGATAAAAGATAGTTTTTAGAATAAATATTTTCTTCAGCAATTAAATTGTTTAATTTCTTAATTTCAGTTTTATAAAATTTATTTTCATTACTTAAACTTTCTAAATTATAATTTTTTTGCTTTAATAATTTGTACTCTTCATACATTTCAAGATGGTCTTTAAGTTTATAATAATTTTTATTTATATAGACAAATGGTGTAGAGATAAAAAATGAGCCTTTGAAAATTAGGTCTTTTGTAATTGAACGAAATTTATCAACAGGACCTGATTTAAAATACTCTAAAGATAAAACTAAAATTGATATAACTATTAGAGTAAATAATGAGAATTTTTGACGATTTCCTTTTTTTAAAAAAGCTGAACGAATAGCAATTATAAAATCATCTCTACCCGAGTCTGAGGCCATACTTTTTTAATACTCAGATAATACTTCAGAAAATATTTCTTGGTTGTCTAATGCTTTGCCTGTTCCAATGGCAACGCATGACAATGGGTCATCTGCGATATTAACTGGTAATCCTGTTTCTTTTGAAAATCTTTTATCTATATTTTTTAATAAAGATCCTCCTCCTGTCATTGTTAAACCCATATCGACTAAATCAGCAGATAATTCAGGAGGTGTGTGTTCTAATGCTTTTTTTATTCCAGATACAATATCTTTAAGAATTGGGTTTAACGCTTCAGCAGTATCCTCTTCTGATATATTAACCTCTTTAGGTGTTCCTGAACGAATATCTCTTCCTTTAACTGCGTAAGTATTATTATTTGTTGGTATAGCAGTACCAATATCTTTTTTAATTTTTTCTGAAGTACTATCTCCAATCATTAAATTATATTCTTCCCTCATATAATCTTTTAAAGAATTATCCATTGCATCACCCGCAACTCTTAAGGACTCTGAATAAACTACTCCTCCTAAAGACATAACAGCAATTTCAGTTGTTCCTCCGCCAATATCAATAACCATAGATCCAGTAGCTTCATTTATTGGCAGTCCTGCGCCAATTGCTGCTGCTATTGGTTCTTCAATTAATTGAACTCTTCTAGCTCCAGCCGCAAGTGCGCTATCTTGTATGGCTTTTCTTTCAACTGGAGTTGATCCAGTTGGAACACAAATTAAAATTCTTGGATTGGCCAAAGTTTTTTTATGAACTTTTTTTATAAAATGCTTTATCATTTCCTCAGTTACTATAAAATCAGCAATTACACCATCTCTTAAAGGTCTAATAGCTTGAATGTTTCCCGGTGTTCTACCTAGCATTGTTTTTGCTTCATCACCTACAGCTAAAACTGATTTTTTTCCTTTATTATCAACAACTGCAACTACTGAGGGTTCATTAAGAACAACGCCTTTCCCTTTTAGTACCACTAAAGTATTTGCAGTACCTAGATCTATCGCCATATCTTGGCTCCAAAATTTTTTTAAATTAGTTAATATTTCCATAATTATATACCTTTCATTTTTTGTGTTTCATAAATATGTTGTTGTTCTGGTGCTGTTTTTTCTCTTTTTATAATCATTTTATTTAATGAGTTAATATATGCATTTGCAGAAGCTACTAAAGTATCTGTATCTGCAGCCTGTCCTACTGTTGTTTTACCATTTTCTTCTATTTTTACACTTACTGTAGCTTGAGCATCAGTTCCTTCTGTAACCGCATGTACTTGATAAAGTTGTAAATTCACGTCATGGGGATAAAGTGTTTTTATACATTTAAATATTGCATCAACTGGACCATCTCCTGTTTCAGATGCCTTTTTTATTTCACCATAAACATCTAAAGTCATTTCAGCTCTTTGTGGCTCACCTGTTCCAGCAAAAACTTTTAATGATTTTAAATTTATAGCATTAACTTTATTATCAACTATTAAACTATCATCTACTAATGCAATTATATCTTCATCGTAAACATGTTTTTTTTTATCCGCTAAAACTTTAAATTTTGCAAATGCGTTACTAACAACATCATCTGTTAAATCAGGATATCCAAGACTATTTAATTTATCTTTAAACGCATGTCTTCCTGAGTGTTTACCCATAACTAAAGAAGTTTGTTTTACCCCAACGCTTTCTGGAGTCATAATTTCATAAGTTTGTCTATTTTTTAACATTCCATCTTGATGAATACCTGCTTCATGTGCAAAAGCATTTTTTCCAACAATTGCTTTATTGTACTGAACAGGAAATCCTGTTGCATTTGAAACAATTTTTGATGCTTTGCTTAATAATGTTGTATTAATACCTGTCTGATAAGGCATAAGGTCTGGTCTTGTCTTAATTGCCATTACAATTTC
>Ga0111541_10000573_pt1 | contig 12029 bp, 9 predicted proteins | sample Knorr_S7_td_DCM__FD_83039 | JGI IMG/M metagenome (GOLD analysis project Ga0111541, IMG submission 83039) | Marine microbial communities from Southern Atlantic Ocean transect - Knorr_S7_td_DCM_ad_131m_LV_B (version 2) (version 2) | ecosystem: Environmental > Aquatic > Marine > Oceanic | place...
GATTGTGCTGATCATATTATTAATACTGATTATCTGAATTCAGATGAAGTTGTAGATAAAATAAAGTACATTTTGGAAATAGAGTATAGTGAGAAAAGTTGATGTTCAATTAAAAAATCATCCATACTCAATATGGATAGAAAATGGAATAACTGGGTATTTATCTGAAATACTTAGTGAAAATAATAATGGACAAAAGTGGATATTGATATCACAGAAAACAATTTTTGAGAAATTTGGTAAACTAATCTTAAAACAATTAAAGGATTCAAAATATTTTATAGAACCCATACTCATCCAAGATGGAGAAGCTGGAAAATCATTTTCCTCAATAAAAGAAATTTATAACAAGCTAATCAGTTTTAGTTGTGATCGCAATTCTATTATTTTAGCACTTGGAGGAGGCGTTGTAGGTGATGTGGCTGGATTTATTGCTGCTACCTTTATGAGGGGAATTGCATATTATCAAATCCCCACTACCCTTTTAGCGATGGTAGATTCTTCTATTGGCGGGAAAACAGGTATTAATTTACCACAAGGAAAAAATTTGGTTGGAGTAATTTGGCAGCCTAAAGGTGTTATTATTGATCCAGAATTATTAATATCATTACCTCAAAGAGAGTTCTGTTCTGCATTTGGAGAAATTATTAAGTATTCAGTTATTTTAGATAGTAAACTATTTAAAATATTAGAAAAAAAAATAGAGGATTTATTAAAAATTAAGAGTAATAAATATCTGATTGATATAATAGAAAATTGTGTCAAGTTAAAAGTTGATATAGTGGTAGCGGATGAACGTGAAAACGGTCAAAGAAAAATATTAAATTTTGGACATACTATTGGCCATGCTCTTGAAAAATACTATGGCTTTGACAAACTCCGCCACGGTGAAGCCGTAGCATATGGGATGTTAGCTGCAGGACAACTTTCAGTTGAATATGCAAGTTTTAGTGTAGAAAAGTTAAATAAATTAAAACAAATAATAATCAAGCTTTCATTGCCAAAGCTAAAAGATTTAGATCCAGAACAAATATTAAAGTATATTAGGAATGATAAAAAAACAAATCTAGGTAAGACAATATTTGTTTTATTGGATGATATTGGCAGTACATCTTTTAATGAACATATTACCGACAAATCAATTAAAAATGTATTAGGTTTATTATTATGAATATATTAGTGATCAATGGCCCTAATTTAAATTTATTAGGAAGTAGAGAGCCTGAAATTTATGGCTATGATACTCTCGAAGAGCTTATGATGTGGCTTGAAACTAATCCCATTTCTTCGGGCCATGCGTTTAAATTTTTTCAATCTAATCATGAAGGAGAGTTGATCGATACAATCCAAGATGAACGACATTGGGCAAATGGAATAATAATTAATCCAGGTGCATTTACTCACTATTCTTATGCTATTAGAGATGCAATATCTGCTGTAGAAATACCCACAGTCGAAGTCCATTTAAGTGATATTCATAACAGAGAAGATTTTAGGCAAAAATCGGTTATTTCTTCTGTTTGTAAAAAACAAATATCAGGATTAGGTAAGCAGAGCTATTTAAAAGGATTAGAAGTCCTACTTAAATAGACCTAGATTTATTTTTGATAATTTCTTTTAAGCGTGGTTTAGTACCCTTCGCAAACTTTTTTAGAGGGGCAGCTTTTGAAAGTTCTTTTCTTAATAGTTTTTGTTCTTCAATAGGTAATGATGCTATCTCAGTACATTCCCTAGAACAGCAGCCCATAAATTTATTTTGACAAGACTTACATTGTATAAATAAAATATGACATGCTTGATTATTGCAATTAGTATGATGATTTGAAGGATTGGAACATTGATGGCACTGACTGATTATTTCACTGGTAACGTTTTCACCCATTCTAGAATCAAAAACAAAATTCTTTCCCTTAAATTTACATTCAAGATTTTGATTTTCCACTTGATGCTTATAAGAGATTATTCCACCTTCTAATTGATTAACATCTTTAAAATTATTTTTTATTAGATAAGAACTTGCTTTTTCACATCTAATTCCACCAGTGCAATACATCAATATTTTTTTATTTTTACTATCCTTTAACATATTTTTTACTACTGGTAGTAATTCTTTAAATGTTTCAGCTTCAGGGCAAATAGCTTTTTGAAAATGGCCTACTTCACTTTCATAATAATTCCTTATATCAATAATAACTGAGTTAGTATCATCCATTGCTTCGTTAAATTCTTTTGCAGAGAGATGTTTGCCCGTCTTTTTTAAATTAATGTCATCATCTTTAAGCCCATCAGCTACAATTTTGTGTTTGACTTTTATTATTAATTTAAAAAAAGAATAATTAGAATGTTTAATTGCATGATTTAAGCGAAGGTCTCTAAGAGCATCAAAGGTGTCCAAAATTTCTATAAATTTTTTCCACTTTGGTTTTTGGACACTAACCTGAGCATTAATACCTTCTTTTGCAATATAAATTCTACCTAAGATTTTATGTTTGCTGAGCTTAATATATAATTCATCTCTTAAGACTTCAGGTTCCGAAATATTAATGTATCTATAAAATGAACATGTGATTCTATCAAACTTTTCTGTTTTTAAATCTTCAATTAGCTGCTCTTTGTTTTTTCTATTTAATAAATTTCTCATAATTATAGTCTAATTTACGGTAAATTATATTTTAGTAATTTAATCTTTTCATCAATACTTTTAGTTATTATGTTTTCATGATTAGTATAAAAGAGAAAATCAATATTAAGGCTGATCTTAATACTATTTGGGCATTTTTAGTAGATTTTTCTCAAAGTTTAGGATTTAATCGATTTCATCAAAGTTTAGACTTGCCACCTGATTACTCAATCGGTAAAATGGACACATTTATTATTCATCATAATTTTGGTTTTGGCTCATATGAAATGGTCGCAGAAATAAAAGAATGTATTCCTCCAAGAAAATTAGTAATATCTGAGTTTTGTCAAGAAAGTTGTGAAATAGGTTTTCCTCACGAAATGGAGTTTAATATTAATAATAAAAATAATTTGAGCGAATTAATTTACCAAGTAAAAGGAACATATGGAAATAGAGTTTCAGATATTTCATTTAAACCAATTTTGAAAAGTATAATGAAGGAAGAGTTGATAAAAATTAAAAATGCAATTGAATCATCAGAGATAAATGGAGAAATTATTTCAACAGAAACTTTTAGACCTATATAAGCTATCTTTGTTATAGATCAAATAAAGTATTAATTTGTTATGCTATAAATAATGGAAATATGTGATTTATGAAAATTAATCTAAAAGAAATAAATAGTTTTACCAAAGAATTAGAAGTGTCTGTTACATGGGATTCAATTCAGAATGAATATCAGGAAGAATATATTAAAACAAGAAAAAATTATAGTATTCCTGGTTTTAGGAAGGGGAAAGTACCCCATCAAATAGTTAAGCAAAAATTAGGTGCAAGTATAGAAATAAATTTTGCTGAGAATTCAATTAATAAATATTATAGAGAAGCCTTGAAGGAGTTGGAGGTTATTCCAATCAATCAGGCTACTATTAGCAATTTATCGTTTAAAGAAGGTTCTGATTTAAGCTTTACAGCTCAGTTTGAAATTGAACCGAATATAAAATTACCTAAATATCAAAATAACATTAAGGTTAGTGCTATAAAATATCTAACTGAAGAAGAGGATATTGAGCAAACTTTAAACCAGTACCAAGAGCAGCATGCGAATATCAAGACTATCGAAACAGGTGCGAAATCAGGCCATTTTATAAGAGGAGACTTCCAGATTTTATTTGACAATGGAGATCCTAAAATAGGAAGCAAGTTAGAGAATCAACATATTAGACTTGGATTTGGTCTTTTCAAAAATGAACAGGAAAAGGTATTTATAGGTTGTAAGAAAGGAGACAAAATTCGAGTTTCCATTCCCCAAGGCAATGATAAAATAGTAAATTATGAAGTGACAATCTTAAGAGTTGAAGAGCAGCTGTTACCAGATTTAAATGATGAATTAGCTAAGCAGATAAATAAGGATGTAAAAGATTTAGTATCTCTAAAAGAAGTAGTTAAAAAACAAATTCAGGATTCATTTGATCAAGAACATAATAAGTTAGTTAATAAAGAGATAATGAATTATTTTGTAGATAAAACAAAAATTGATGCACCACTTTCTATGGTAAATAGGTATATTGAGCATATAAAGGAAGATCTCGTTAATAGAAAACAGCCTTTTGAAGAAGACAAGGTTAATGAAGAGTATAAAGAACAGGCTGAGTGGAATATTAAATGGTATTTAATTAAGGGTAGATTACTTAAAGAAGAAAGTTTAAATGTTTCTAAAGAAGAAGTAGATAAAAAAATTACTGGAATCATTTCTTCTAATAAAGGGAATGAAGAGCAAATCACCTCTTATTTCAGTCAGCCAGATAATAAGCAACGAGTTTTTGATGAAATGTTAAATGAAAAATTATTTAATAAATTAATAGAATATTCAAAAATAAAAGTTATTGAAAAATCATCAAATCAATTACGTAAACAAATAGATAAATAAAAATGGAGACACATAATTCAATGTTAATACCAATGGTAGTCGAACAATCTCCTCAAGGGGAAAGATCATATGATATATATTCACGTTTATTAAAAGAGAGAATAATCTTCTTGGGTACATCCATAGATGATAATGTGGCAAGTTTAGTTATAGCTCAGCTATTATTTTTAGAAGCTGATAATCCTGAAAAAGAAATCTATATGTATATCAATAGCCCGGGTGGTGTTGTAACATCAGGATTTGGTATTTTAGATACGATGAATTATATAAAGCCTGATGTATGCACAATATGTATGGGACAAGCTGCTAGTATGGCTGCGGTATTGTTAAGTGCTGGCAAAAAAGGTAAGCGCTCTGCATTGGAAAACTCTAGAGTTATGATACACCAACCTTTGGGGGGTGTGCAGGGACAAGCTACTGATATAGAAATTCATACTAAAGAAATTTTATATCTTAAAAGTAAGTTAAATAAAATATTAAGTAAAAATACTGGGAACACTGTTAAAACAATTGAAAAAGACACAAATCGCGATAATTTTCTAGCAGCAGAAGATGCTTTAAAATATGGCCTCATAGATGAAATTGTTAAGAAAAGATAGTATATGGAAAAAAATATTTTAGAAGAGTCTCTGATTTGTTCATTCTGTAGTACTAAGGAAACAGAAGTTGATTTTTTAGTAGAAGGAAATGATGCATTTATTTGTAACTCTTGTGTTGATAAAGCAAGTAGTATTGTTAAACAAAATTCAAGAAAAGATTTGCTTGATTTTTCATTTAATTTGCAAAAGCCCAAAGAATTTAAAAATCTATTAGATGAACATATTATAGGCCAAGAGTTGGCAAAGCAAACAGTCGCAGTGGCAGTGTATAACCATTATAAGCGTGTTTTATTAAAGGATAGAGAAGATGGAGTTGAGCTAGAGAAAAGTAATATATTATTTATAGGTCCAACTGGAACTGGTAAAACATTAATTGCAAAAACAATGGCAAAACTCTTAAATGTTCCCTTTGCAATAGCAGATGCGACAGTCTTAACCGAAGCTGGATATGTAGGGGAAGATGTTGAAAATATTCTTGTACGTTTATATCAATCTGCAGATTATGATATCAAGCGTGCTGAAATGGGTATTATCTATATTGATGAAATTGATAAAATTTCTCGTAAGGATAGTAATCCTTCTATAACTCGAGATGTATCTGGAGAAGGAGTTCAACAGGCATTATTAAAAATGTTAGAAGGAACTAGAGCAAATATACCTCCAAAAGGAGGTAGAAAACATCCAGAACAACCCCTTGTTACCATTGATACTTCTAATATTTTATTTATATGCGGTGGGGCCTTCCAAGGTTTGGAAGAAATTATAGAAAAACGTATTACAGGTGGTAGCATTGGTTTTGTACGAGAAATAAAAACAAAATTGGCTGACAGCAAACTTTTCATAAATATACAGCCAGATGATCTAATGAAATATGGTTTTATACCAGAACTTATAGGTCGTCTTCCTATTATTGCACCTCTTGAAGAACTCTCAGATAAGGCAATGTTGTCTATTTTGTCAGAACCTAAAAATGCATTAGTTAATTAATATCAAAAGCTATTTCAAATAGAAAATATTCATCTTGAATTTACAGAAGAAGCCCTGCAGGCAATTGTTGATCAATCTACAAAGAGAAAAACAGGAGCAAGAGGATTACGTTCCATTATGGAAAATGTTATGCTGAATATTATGTATGAAGTCCCATCTTTGCAAGATATTGATACCTGTGTTATTACAGATGATGTCATTTTAAATAATCAGAAGCCTATTTACAAGTTTTTAAAAAAATCGGCTTAGATTTTAAAATATTTTATTAAAAAAGCAGTTTATTTATATAAATTGTTGTTTTCGTCACAAGATAGCTAGTGCTAAATCCCTAAATTGCATTAAAAATGTGTTAGATTTAAAAATGTATAGAAAAATAAATATAAGAATTGTTTGGGCATCCTATATCTTTAGTCTATTTTGTTGCTATTTAAATGCTGAAATAGTTATCTCTGAATTCTTCATCCAAGAAGAAGAAGGTACGTTAGTATCTGATTATATTGAGATATATAATTCGGGTGCTGCTACCTATTTAGATAATTGGGAAATTGTTACTTTAGCAGGAAATCAGAAGTTCTCTGCAGATATTAAATCTCAAGGCTATTTACTTATTTCATGGAGTATGGGGGCGCAAAGACCATTTCATAATTCATTAGGTGAATTATATTATCCAACAAATGAACCATTATTAGAAGAAACAGATAATTATATACCTAATAGTATTTACTCAAATGTAATTTTAGCGCCAGATAGTGGTTCTATCATTTTAAATAATAGTTCAGGTACTACGATAGATGCTATTTACTATGATGTTGAAGATGGTTGGCCTGTAGATGATCGTTGCTATGGACATTCTTTAATAAAACGAAATATGATAGGTGATAGTAATGATATTAATAATTGGTCATTAAGTCCAGAAACAGATCATAGTGATTGGTTGTTTAGTCCTGTAATAGATGAAGAAGGGAATGCAAATTATAGTAGATTAAATTTTGGTTCACCGGGAGAAGAGAATTCATTTAAATTAGATTTTTTTAACGATAGTAGTGCTTATGCTAATATTGATTATAAAATTTTTGGTGACGCTAATAATGAGTTACATTTTATCAATAACTACTCTGATCCAATTTCTTTTTCATGGGAAGGTACATTTAGCTCTATTCAAGGAGTAGATGAGAGTTACAATTTAAAAATATATAAAACAAATTCAATTACCAATGATAATCCTGAGATTTTAGATACACTTATTTTAAATACATTAGTTTTTGAAGCTGCTACTGAAGAATTAGAATTAGATGTTTTACCTTCTGATTTAGATATAGATCCATTAGGATCTTCTAGGGAAGTTGCTAATTACTCTTGGACAGTCTCATTAACCAAAGAGTTTTCAGAAGATTATACCGATACGGTATTTTCAGATTCGTTATTTTTTAATATAGATGCTTTTAAATATGGAGTTTATGGTTGTACGGATAGTGGATTGTGTGAGTGTTCAGATGGACAAGATCCGTTCAATTGCGCTACTTCAGATTGTTATTCTGATTTATCTGGAAACTATATTGTAAGTAATTACCCTGCTGGATGCCAACCAGACAGTGAAAGTAATGAATGTTTTGAAGCGTTAAATTATTTGGAAAGCGCTAATATAAATCATGATTGTCGTTATACATCCTTAGCATTACCAAAATATAAATTTGGTGATTCATATACTGGTGCAACAGATAATATACCTATCTATTTAGATAATAATGAGAATGCAAATATTGATCAAGTTGCTTTTACATTTTCTGTAGAAGATATAGAAAAACTGAAATTCTCTGAGGCAACATCTGAAGGCACTATTATAAACTATACTATCAGTCAAGAAACATTAACTAATAATCAGTTTAGTATACTACTTCAGCCAAATGGAGATATTTTAAATACCAGTGGAGTTTTATGTAATTTAGCATTTGAGTTTGAAGGATCTCCTGGAGATACTACTTCGGTCATATTAGATAGTTATCAAATTATTTCAAATAACTATGCAAATCAAGTTGATATATTAGATTTCAATGAGAGTTTTACTAAAGAGATGACTGTTGTAAATTTTCAAAGTAGCGTAACAGTTAATGGACATATAGTTTATTATAGTCCTACCTGCCAGAATGCTTCTTACTATTTTGATGTCTCCAATGTCGAAGTTTCTATGATTGATGATTCAGGTTTTGAATTTATTGATATAACGGATAATGTCGGATTTTATGAATTTAATAATCTTAATTTTAGTAATTACCTCCTCAATTTTCAAAAAAATGATGATTTAAACGGTTTCGATTGGTTTGATTTTATTTCTATTTTAAATGATTATAAACAAGGAACTGAACTTACATATGATCAAAAAATTATAAGAGATGCTTCATTGAATGGTTTTGTAACTGCATATGATATTTCTTTATTTGCACAAAAATTAGCGGGTATAGATACTGTATTAAATGAGCTACAAACAGAATGGATATTTATTCCCAATGACGATTCCGATTCTATTTCACTACCATATAATTATATTGAATATCCAAGTCTTCAGCTAGATGATAATATATCGAGAACTATTACGGCATATAGATTAGGAGATGCTGATGGAAATTGGAATTGTAATAGTTCTAATTCAAGAGAGCAAATAGCAGATAAGGTCCCATATGAAGCAATCCGAGTTTTAGATGCTGAAACTATAGCTTTAAAGTTTGGCTTAAAAGAGAATACCTATATCAATGCGCTATATTTAGAAATTTCTTATGATAGTTACACCTTAAGTCCTCAGAATATCATTATGAATTCTAATCTATTTATAAATAATGAATTTCAATCAATAGAAAATTTAAATGTATCTGATAATAAAATACGATTTATACTATGGCTTAATAATGATGCTATACATGTTTCTAAAGATGATATGCTAGGTGAGATAATTTTTGATAGTCAAAATATAGAAAATCAAACGGAATTATATTTTGAAGCATTTTATATTAATGAAGAAATGAAAGCTGGTGGATTTATGGTGCATAATGAATATGGTAATAATGAAATTATGGATGGCTTAACATTAAAAAATGAATTATCTATACCAAAAGATTTAAAATTGGATCAAAACTACCCTAATCCATTTAATCCAAGTACAATGATAAAATGGGAGATGGCATATGATGGCAATGTTTCTTTAGATATTTTCGATATTAAAGGTAATTTTGTTAAAAATTTATTTAATGGTTATAAACAGCCAGGTTATTATGAAGTATATTGGCAGGCAGATAATAAACCAAGTGGTTTATATTTTTATCGTATAACACTTAATAATGAAGTTTTGCAAAAAAAGATGTTATTAATCAAATAAAATGAATATTTATAAAGTTATATTAAAAATTTTATTTATGCTCTTAGGGTTCTCGATACTTAATGCGATTGAACCTGGAAGCAGTAATTTAGGATGTACAGACTCGAGTGCATGTAATTATGATGAAGCAGCGATAGAAGATGATGGTAACTGCCAATATGATGATGCATGTGGAGTCTGTGGTGGAGATAATACCCCCAATACAGGGATCTGCGATTGCGCAGGTACTCCAAATGGATTAGCTATAACAGATAACTGTGGTATTTGCGTAGGTGGTAATACGGAATTAGAGGCATGTATCCAAGATTGTGACGGAATATGGGGTGGGGATACTATCATAGATGCATGTGGAGTCTGTGGCGGAGATAATACTCCCAATACAGGGACATGTGGTTGTGACGGACAACCTGGAACAGATGGATTTGCTGTAACTGATAATTGTGGTATTTGTCATACGGATCCTCAAAATCATTGTGTGCAGGATTGCTCTGGAGAATGGGGTGGAGAATTACTAGAAGATGAGTGTGGTGTATGTGGTGGTAGTGGTATTCCAGATGGAAAATGTGATTGTGAGGGAAATGTGAATGATGCATGTGGTGTATGTAATGGACCTGGAGCTATTTATGATTGTGGTTGTTATGATCCACTTCCTAATGCTTGTGATTGCGAAGGTACGATGCCTGATTGCTTAGGTGAATGTGGTGGTAATGCTTTTAGTGATGAGGAGTGTACTGGCTGTATGGATAGTGGCTTAGAATCATGGAGTAAATATGAAGGCATAAGTGCGTGTAATTATGAATATTATAAATTAATTAATGATCAAAGCTTATGTGTTTATCCAGATTGTAATGGGGACTGTAGTGCTGACAACTTAATATCTCAAGGCACTATTAGTCAGTGCTCTAATCCAATTTTTTTCAGTGAAGATATTTGTATATACAATGGTTACATATGGGAGAACATAGGTAATGATGCATGTGGAAATTGTGGAGGAAGTTGTGAAGAAAATGCAGAAGGTATTATAGAATGTGATAACAATGAACATGATTTTATTGTAGTGGATTGTGAAGGTATTTGTGGAGGTATAAAAAGCTTAGTATACGACAGTATAAATGAAACAGAAGTCTGTATAAATCCTGAGACAGAAAACCCATTACATTTAACGGTTTTAAGTGATTCAATTAATTATGTTTCTATAAATAATCAAATTAAGATTATAGGAGACTCTTTTCCTTATATAGAGTCCTTAACATTTACATTAGAATATAATCCTGATGAAATTCAAATAACAAATGCGGGTCTGCTAGGAACAGATTTGCAAGATTTTAATTATGATCTTTCCTATTCTTTTGAATTGGGTCAGATAAATATATCTATTATCTATCAGCCCCAGAGTATTACTGAAAATATATTTAATCCGCTTCCTTCATCTCATTTACTAAATGTATACATAGAATCGATACCAAATAATGATCCTGAAACTTTTATTGCCTCAATTGACATTGTAAATCTGGAAGTTAATGAGATATCAATTAAATCTGAAGAAAACTTAAATACGACTTCTGCTGAAATTTCAGTTATAGTAATAAAAGGTTGTATGGATAATGGATTCTGTAATGAAATTAGTTGTGGTTACACTAGCCCCCTACCAGGTAGGCCTGCCTGCAATTATAATAAATGTATAGAGGATGTGAATGGACAAGAGGGTGTAATTGATTGTAATGTTAACGTAGATGATGGTTCCTGTAATTATGTTTATGATTGTACAGGTGAATGTGGGGGATTAGCTGGATCTGGAATTTTCACATGTATTGAAGATGACCCAATTAATGATTATGATGATGAAACAGAATGCCTTGAAAATGGTGGTTTATGGGACCTCCCTGGGCATGGTCTCCCTGAATGTATTCTATACGATAATGCAGGAGACTTGATTGAAAATAATTATAATAAATCTAATTGTTTAAATAATGATGGTATTTGGTCAAAAAGGGGATATGATGATTGTGGTATATGTGGAGGTCTTGACTTAGATGATGATGATTACTGTGATTATGAATGTTATGGATGTACTGACCCAGCTATTAATTTAGAATACAACTGCGAAGGTGAGGATAAAGACTGGTTTCTAAATAATTGTTTTCTTACAAATATTAACTCAGAGAACATATGTAATAGTAATCAATTTGATTGGATTATAAATGAAAATATATTACCGGATTGTTTAGGAAATTGTAATGGCACGGCTATAGTTGATGATTGTGATGTCTGCGATGGTAATAATGAAGCTATGGATTGTTTAGGTGATTGTTTTGGGACTGCTTATTTGGATAATTGTGAACAGTGTATAGGAGGTAATACAGGACAAATAGATTGTTTAGAGGTTAGTATAGAATTATATGCTTTAGGTAATCATAAAATAAATAAATGTGTTAATGACTCTGATCAGGACAGACCTGATTATATTGATCCAACTGAATGTATGCTCGTGGATGGTTTCATGGTAAATGATAGAAGTGGATATAA
>Ga0111541_10000574_pt1 | contig 12001 bp, 10 predicted proteins | sample Knorr_S7_td_DCM__FD_83039 | JGI IMG/M metagenome (GOLD analysis project Ga0111541, IMG submission 83039) | Marine microbial communities from Southern Atlantic Ocean transect - Knorr_S7_td_DCM_ad_131m_LV_B (version 2) (version 2) | ecosystem: Environmental > Aquatic > Marine > Oceanic | place...
GACAAAATTCATAGATGAAAAAGATAGACAGCCTGATACAAAAGTTTTTGTTTTTGCTCTTCATCCACATATACAAAAATCATCGGACATATACATAAATCTTCATAATGAAATTATTAAAGCAGGAATAGTTGGTAAAAAATCTTCTCTTAAAGACTACCACTGGACAGACGTATTTTTACCAACACTCTATGATAAAGATCTAAACCATATTAAAAATGAGTTTTCTCCTTGTATCTCTTTTCTTAAAACAGAAAATTTCTCAAGAGGTATTGGTTATCAGGCTAATAAATGGTCTTCTAGAATAAAAGTTTAATATAAATTCTATTTTATTTGGTTGTCTTGAATAAATTCAGAAGCGATAAATGAGGCAAAACCCTCCTTAAAGTGAGATATTGATATCTCTTTAGGTGATGGGCTTGGTATGTCACTATGAAAATATTTTCTACCAATTTTATAAAATTTTATATTTCTTTTTTTTAACTCTTCGATCGCGGTGTGTTGAGCAATATGCCCAATTGGTTTATCAAATAAGTCTCTATTATATGCACCAACATCATATCTAGCTTCATGTAAGCTAAATGTTATCAAAGCAGCGCCAACCATTTCATCGCATTCTTTGTGAATAGATATTAGTATGGCGCAACCATCTAATATATCTTGATATTGAATTTCCCATGTTTTTTTTGACCTAGTAACTCTTCCCGATGCAAGCTTATGAAGATCCATAAATTCTTTCCATATATTATTATCAATTGAAGAGTCATGTACTCTCACATTCCAAATCTTTTTTGATTTACTTATAAGCGGTTTATAACTTTTCCTGTAATTAGATTTTATTGATTCAAAATCTTTAGAAAGATCAACATAAATATTATATTGTGCTCTTGATAAAGCTCCTTCAGCCAAACACGTCAAATGCCAATCATTTACATAGGAATTATCAAGAAATGGAGTCAATGAAGTCCAATTTTTTTTATCAAAAGTTTTACAAAATTTATTCACTAAATTAAAGCAATTATGTTGAATTTTTTTAATTATTTTTGATGAGCAATTAGGTATAAGAATTGGAGGCAAAATATGAGAACATTGGCTTGACAAATATTTTGAATTTAAGTCCTGGCAAGCTGTTAATGGCCACAAGCCAATTGGTTTGTTATTTACTAAAAATATTAAAGAAATATCAACTAGATCTTCATAATTATCTTTATTAAATTCATTTAACAAATCGATTCTTGAAGAAAGATATTCAGTTGATTGATATTCAAGAAGATTAAAAGTTTCCTGCCATAGTTTCTTATCATCTTCTCTTCGAACAAACTCTATCTCAGATTCAGAGAGAATATTAAGGACATCATTCTCAAAAGATTTCATATACTTATTACTTGATTATATCTTTTTCAATTAACGGGCTGCCTCTTTCAAGATCTCTACTTGCATTTAGTCCTATAATATCATCATATTTTTTTGGTGGAAGCCCATATCCAGGTCTAATCCTTCTTATGTTGTTATTCGTAAATTTTTCTCCTTTTTTTATGTCTTTAACCACATATATTGATCTTCTAAATTTAATATTAGATTCTTCTGCCTTCTTCATCTCAAAACTACCCTTTCCTAAAGCATCATAAGCCATTTCTACACTGGAACATAAATTTTTAAGTTCATGTGGTTCCATTGAAAACTCCGCATCAGGACCTCCCTCAGATCTATCAAAAGTAAAATGTTTTTCTATAACTTTTGCTCCAAGGGCTATTGATAAAATAGCGCTTGTATTTCCTAATGTATGATCAGAAAGACCAACCTCACACTGAAACTTTTTCTTTAATAAAGTAATTGTATCTAAATTAATCTCCTCAACTGGAGTCGGATATCCACTTACGCAGTGCAAAAGAATAAAATCTCCAGAACCATGTTCTTGAATTACGTCTATAGCTTCTTTAATTTCTTTTTCATTTGCCATGCCGGTAGATAGAATCATTGGTTTTTTTGTTTGAGCAATGTACTTGATTAAAGGCAGGTCTGTGAGTTCAAAGGAAGCAACCTTGTAAAATGGGCAGCTTAATGATTCAAGTAAATCAACTGCTGACTCATCAAAAGGAGTACTTATAATTGTCATTCCAATATTATTTGCATACTCAAATAATTCTTTTTGCCATTCAAAGGGTGTTTGAGCCCAATCATATAAATCCCATAAGTTATATCCGTCCCATAAACCTCCTTTTATAAGGAAATCATCTTTATTTGATTTTATGGTCATCGTGTCAGGAGTATATGTTTGAATCTTCACACAATTAGCACCATTATCTTTAGCTAACTTAATTAATTCTTTAGCACGTTCTATAGAACCATTATGATTTCCAGAAATTTCAGCAATTATGTATGGACGACTAAGATTTTTGAACATTCTTTAATCCTTATACATTGAATGATATTTAAGCATTTTACTATAGATTTCATCCAAGTTTCCTCTTTTACAGTGTTTTGTCATTTCTCTAAATTCCTCTATTGAATTATTTTGCATTTCCTTCTCATGCAAAACATTATCTCCATCAACTGGATAAAAAATTATTTTAGGATCATTTTTTTCACTAAATATAAAATCAAATATCTCTTTTGCTCTATCAAGATGCCAGTTACTAGTAACAACATGCAAAGAATTTATATCATTAAATTTTTGAAAAAAATTCTTTTTGACAAAAAATGCTTCTCCAACAGTATCCTTTGCGTTTGGCTCCTCATATATTTGATCAATTGAAATTCTATATTTTTCCTGGGCGAATTTAGACATAATTTGTGATAAGGGTTTATTAAGACTCTGTTTATATTTCCAGCCAGTAGTAATCAAGTATTCACATTTATTTTTATGGAAAATGCTACATGCTTTTTTTAACCTTTCAATTGAATCAAATGATAAATTATTTTTAGTATCTAATTGATGTGATAAACAAATAACAGCTGAATTATTACTACTCAAAATTTAACCTATATCTATAAATATTTTTAATTGAATTTTGTCTGACAAATCCAATGCTACTAAAAATTTTTATACTTGCAGTATTTTTTTTATCAATATCTGCTACTAATTCACAATTTGGCTTTTTCTTACGAAATGCTTGAATTGAATCAGTGAGCAAAGTCTCAGATAAAGAAATTCCTCTAAATCTTGGATTTATATTTATAGAAATTTCGCCAATATTTTTGTTAACGTCAATTCTAACCATTCCAACATTTTTTCCAAAAGCCTGCCCAATGAATATAAAACTATTTTTATTTTTTAATTTTGATTTAAACCACTTTAAATGATCCTTATATTCAATAAAGTCTTTGTTAATAAACATAGATCTTGTTAATGGATCATTCCTCCACTTCCATATTGTTTTTGAGTCTGAGATTTTTGCCTTCCTAAGAGTTATTTTTCTTTTAATGACTACCTCAGCAATCAAAGAATCTCTATCTCTAAATCTTGCGTTCTTGAAATCTAGAAAGTAATTACCAGATCCTAAAAAAGCCTTAGGATAAATCGAGCTATCTAGCATTCTTATTTGATCATATATATTTTCTATACTATCTTTAAAATTAACTTGATTGTCTTTTGAGCTAAGTCTATTAAAGATATACTCTTTTCCGGTCTGAATTTTTGGAACAATATTTTTATTTTTTATTATTTTAATTTGATTAGCAATTGCTTCATATATTCTTATAAGTATTTCATCCAAAGAACCTGATAGCTTTACCTTTGATCTAATATAAATAGGTCCCGTATCCAATTCTTCTTCCATTAATAAAGAACATACTTCTGTATTTTTGAAACCTCTTTTTATCATGTTTTGTATCGGTGATCCCCCTCTTCCATATGGTAATGGTGAAGAATGAAAACAAATACATTTAAAATTTCTTACTATATTTTTTGGAACAATATATGACCAATGAGGAAACATTATAAAATCTGGCTTTATTTGAATTATTTTTTTATAAGTTAACTCTCTTCTGTCTCTAATAATTAAAGAATTTTTATTAATAATTCTTTTCTTTTTTAATACTTCTTCTAAGATCGTATTTTGAATGCAGTATAAGATTTTCATCTTATTATTCTTCTGGCAACCTCAAAAGCTTCTGCATAATTCATGCCAGATTCAGATCCTCTATATTGAGCTAAGGATTTAATTTTTTCATATGATCTAGAATGAGGATTTTCCCGCATTTCCATATCATAATATTTTAAAGCACTAATTTTATCTTCAATATATGCATCAATATTGATATATAAATTTGGTTCAAACTTCTTTTCAAGCTGCTTCACAGTGTAATCTGTAGATGAGGCAACTTCATAAAAACGAATTTCTTCATAACTTTCTTTTGGTTCTGGTCTATAAGCAGTCATGGTTGCTGATGCCGCTATTCTGTGGTCAATATTTAAATCAGTTGGTGAATGAACATATATTATATTTGGGTAGAAAGCGTCTTTAAATGATTCAATAAATTTAATGACATCTATTAAAGGTATGCTATCGATCTTATTGTCTGGGAAATCACCGGCACCAATCCATGATGCTCCCAATGAGCTAATTGCTTTTTCTGCTGCGATATTTCTTTTTTCTAAATCATCATCATTTGAATTATCTCTTGAATTAACACCATTAGTTAAAGTGATAATCCCAACATCATCTCCTTCTTTAACATGTCTACATATGGCGCCCCCACATCCAATAGTTTCGTCATCAGGATGTGATGCAATTACTAATACCTTATTACTCATTAATTTAACCTCGCAAATCCGTCATGACTTATTGGGCCATCAAGAAGATCATTTATATCTTTTCCATTTTCGCATTCTTCAATGACTTTAAGTAATGGATCAAGCTCAGATATATAATTATCTACTAAGTCCTTTGTATGATTAATACAAACATAAATAGTATTAGCAGCTATAAAATTTTTCTTGAGCATTTCTTGCGTAATAAAGGTCTTATATGCTTGATGGCTTTTGCTTTGAAAAGTAAAGCTAGGAAGTGCTGATATTCCTGAAATATTAATATCAAGATTGTATCTAGAAAATAATTTCTGCCATTCGTCTTTTATATATTTACCTGTTTTGGATATATATTCCCAAGATTTAATATCTTCCATTATCTCTAAAGTTTTGATTGCGGCGGCTGGGCCTATTCTTTCTGTCCAAAATGTACTGCTCATAAAACTGTTTTGAGCTGCTTCCATAACTTCTTTTCTACCAACTATTGAAGTAACGCCATATCCATTTCCTAATGCTTTTCCAAACATAGCAATATCTGGATCAATATTAAAATTCTTATGAATGCCTCCAAAAGATTCCCTAAAGCCAGAAGTACACTCATCAAATATTAATACTATGCCCTTTTTTGAAGATAATTCTCTGACTTTTTCAAGAAAATTGTTCTCAGGTCCTTTATTCCTTATTACTTCCATTTTGATTACGCCAATATCATGTGCGTCAACAATTTTTTCTAGTTCTTCATAATCATTATATTTAAAAGGAAAAACAGTGCCTTCAAGACTTTTTGGAACACCATTTGTTTCGAGTCCTGATAGTAAATGTTCATTCAGTCCATCCTTTGATTGAATATTTGCAGCCAAATACCAATCATGCCAGCCATGATAGCCGCATATTGCAACATTATCTTTACCGGAGGCTGCTCTAGCTATTCTTATTGCAATTGCATTTGCTTCGCCGCCAGTTCTTGCAAGTCTTACCATGTCTGACCATGGATTTATCTCTATTAATCTTTCTGCTAGATAAACCTCTTCGGGGCAATTTAATGTAGACATATTTCCTTTTTTTATAACTTCATCGACAGCTTTATCTACCTCTTCGTGACCATATCCTAGAATGTTTGTACCAATTCCCATTATAGACATATCTACATATTCAGTTCCGTCCATATCCCAAACTTTACACCCTTTAGCTTTACTGAAATATGAAGGCCATATTTCAGGCAAAAACATCTCAGGCCTTTTTGAAAGAAGCATATTACCACCTGGAATAATCTCTTTGGCTCTTTTATATAATTTCGGTCCTTTCTTCATTATCAATCCTTGATTCCGAATTATATTCTCATTCTCAGCAATAAAGCCATCGCTGTGATGAAATATTAAAGCATCCTCCCAATCAAAATATATATTTGGATGAAAATTATTAAAAATTTTTTCAATAACCTTTAAATCTTTCGATTCATCTAAAGTCCATCTTATTCCTGAAATATCTTCTTTGTAAAACAGATTAAACTGTTTCTTTTCATTTCTTCTAATAAAAGGTGTTACATGCTCTAAATCAAACTTATCTTTTGATTTCATGTAAGCTTTTTTAAGTGAGCTAAATGCAATTACTTCGACATCTAGTCCATCAGGAAAGGTTGGTGGATTTATATTAGATGCATAATTTACATTATTAGATATAAATTTTTCTATTAAAGAATCAACTATCTTAGGATCTACTAGTGGACAATCACCAGTAATCCTAACTACTATATCAGCCTCGTACTTTTTAGCGACGTTATAAAACCTTTCTAAAACATTGTCTTCACTGCCACATTCAACAGGAAATCCTATTGAATTAACATAATCTATTAGAGGTTTATTTAAGTCTTCTTTTGAAGTTGCTAAAACTATTTCGGATATTCTTTTGCTTTTTGATAATCTATTTAATAACAGCCCAATAACTGGAACCGAATTAATTTCTTTCATAACTTTTTTAGGTAGTCTCGTTGATCCCATTCTTGCTTGCACAATAGCCACAGTATTCATAAAGATTCCCAATTAGATGGATTGATCAACATTTTATCGTGACAGTTAAGACTTGGCAGCTTTTGATAATCTTTTGAAAGGTCATAGCTTAATATTTCCTTAAATTGAGAAAGATTATCAATACCTACAATTATCTTATTTATTTCATTAAAACTATTTGAATAATTTAAACATGCTTCCATTTTTGTAATATTCATATTTGATACCTGATGATCCCAGGATTCAAAAATGTCTTTCCACTTGTTAAATTTGGTTGGTATTTTATTTAAATCGCTTAGCAAAAGCCCTTGTAAAAAAGTTGATCTAGTATGGATTTCAATTCCATTATTATTAAGCTTTTTCATCCATCCTGAATTAATTAAACTATTATCAATTACATTAAAAGGCGCTTGAACTATTTCAAAATCAAAGTTACTAATTAGATCATCTAGCTCACTTGGTGAATAAACTGAGACTCCTAATTTAGATACTACATTTTGATCTTTAAATTTTTTTAGAGACTCATAAATAACTTTACCCTCTGATTTTTTTAAATCATTTGGGTGATGAAGTAAAACGGCATAAATCTTATTCTTATTTAGTCTTAATAATGAAGATTCAATTCCTTCATTAATCCATTTTTCGATATCAATTTCTTTCGAAGACAATTTTGGGATTTTGGTAATTATTTTAAATCCCTCTAAATCATGTTTTCCAAGTCTTATCTCGCTTTCACCATATGCTATTGCGGTATCAATAGTATCTATATGATTTGTTTTTGCAATTCTGAGAACCTCTTTAATATCATCATCAGTAAATCTTGAAGAAGTATTTGTAATTCCATACTGCATTCCGAATTGGGCAGACCCAAGAGCTAATTTTGACATCAAATAATAGATTTAATTGTTTTTATTACTTTCATTTGATCTTCATCTTTTAATGATGGAAACATAGGAATGCTTACTGCATCAGAATAATATTTTTCAGCTTCTACACAGTAACCTTTTTTGAATCCAAGCTTTCTATAATATGGATGAAAATAAACAGGGATATAGTGTAGGTTAACTAAAATTTCAGCATTTCTCATTTTTGTAAAGAATTCCTTATGAGAAATATCTATTTCATTAAGTTTCAATCTGATTACATATAAATGAAATGAAGAATATGTTTTAGAATCTTGCCATGGTAGGTTAATTGGGAGATTCTCAAGCTCTTTATTATAAATATTAGCGATTTCGTGCCTTCTCTTAACAATTTTTGATAACCTTTTCATTTGGCTATTTGCAAGCGCAGCATGAATATCAGTCATTCTATAGTTATAACCAATATCAATTTGTTCATAATACCAGGGCCCTTCAGATTCATTCTCGATTAAATTTTCATCTCTTGTGATTCCATGTGTTCTAAAAATTGATAACTTATCTGAAATTTCTTTTGAATTTGTAGTAGCTATACCTCCCTCACCTGAAGTAATAATTTTAACAGGATGGAAACTAAAAACAGTGATGTCGCTATATTCGCAGGATCCTATAAAGTTATCTAAATACTTGCCTCCAATTGCATGAGAAGCATCTTCTATTATTTTGAAATTATATTCTTTTGAAAGCTTATAAATCTCTTTCATGTCGCAAGATTGACCTGTTAAATGGACAGGTATAACAACTTTTGGTAATTTGCCTTCTGATTTGGCGCTCTTTAACTTTGATTCAAGTTTTGAACTACATATATTGTATGTTCTCGGATCAATATCTAAAAAATCAACATGGGCTCCACAATATATTGCACAATTAGAGCTTGCAGCAAAAGTGTTTGCTGATGTCCACACAATATCATTTTTAGATACCCCTAATGCAAAACAAGCTGCATGTAATGAGCTGGTTGCGCTATTTGAAGCGATTGCATATTTTACATTACAAAATTTTTTTACTTTATCCTCAAAGATTGGTACTTGCGGTCCTTGAGTTAAATAGTCTGATTTTAAAACATCTATAACTGATTTTATGTCTTCATCAGTCACTTCCTGTCTTCCGTAAGGAATCATATTTTATTTTATGCCAATATTATTAATGTTATCTTTTAGCCAACTTTCTAATTCCTCTTTAGTCATCCATTCAGAATTATCTTGGCTGTTATAAGTAAACCCATCAGGGACTTTTTCTCCGTCTTTTATTCTTGAGGTATCAACACCCCAATCATTAATACTTGGAAGAATTTTATAATATCCTTTATATTTATATGTAAACATAGCGTCTTCTTCACCAATCATTTGTTCATGAATTTTTTCACCTGGCCTGATTCCAACTTCAACTTGTTTGTCGTTAGGAGCAACTACTTCTGCTAAATCAGTAACTTTCATAGAGGGTATTCTTTTTACATATATTTCACCCCCAACCATATCTTTAAGCGCATGCCAAACAAGTTGGACGCCTTCTTCAAGTGTAATCATAAATCTAGTCATTGATTTGTCTGTAATTGGAACTTCGCCAGACCCTTTGATTGAATTAAAAAATGGTATTACCGATCCCCTAGAACCCATAACATTTCCATATCGTACTACAGAAAATTTTGTTGGATGTTCACCAGAGTATGCATTGCCTGCAACAAATAATTTGTCTGAGGTCAATTTTGTTGCGCCATATAGATTTATTGGGCTGCTAGCTTTATCTGTAGATAATGCGACTACTCCTTTGACACCTTTATCAATACAGCTATCAATAACATTCATTGCTCCAATTACGTTGGTTTTTACACATTCAAAGGGATTATATTCAGCAGTTGGGACTATTTTTGTTGCAGCTGCATGGATTACATAATCTACTCCATCTAGAGCTCTATATAGTCTTTCTTTGTCTCTAACATCACCAATAAAAAATCTAATTCTATCTTCATTAGGAAATTCTTTTGCCATTTCCCATTGCTTCATCTCATCTCTTGAAAAGATAATTATCTTCTTTGGATTAAATTTCTTCAATGTCATCGGAACAAATTTACTTCCGAACGATCCAGTTCCACCTGTTATTAATATTGTCTTGTTATCTAACATCGCTCCTCTCTTGAAACTTTATATCATAATATTGGTACCCGGAGCCGGACTTGAACCGGCACGCCATTGCTGGCGAGGGATTTTAAGTCCCTTGTGTCTACCAATTCCACCACCCGGGCACGTGTTATTTGCAGATTATACTTGATTTTTCATTGCAAAGAACCTTCAAAAAAAATTGAAGATATATGTGGAGGCTGAAGCCGGAATCGAACCGGCGTAAACGGCTTTGCAGGCCGCTGCATAACCACTCTGCCATCCAGCCTAGTGACAGGAAAGTGTATTGCATTAAATTAGCAAATAAAAGAAAAAGTTATATTTTTTTATAATCAATATAACCTAATCTTATAATAGTATTATCTTTAATTTTATTCTTTGAAAACACTAATTGAATATTGATAACCCGTATACAAAGTTATCAATGCAGTTATTATTAGTAAGATATCACTGATCACTAATAACAAATTCAAGCTAAAAGTTAAAGCAAATAAATATGATCCGATTGTAAATAATTGAACTGAGGTTTTTGTTTTTGCTAAATAAGTTACTTTGGTCCTATCGGATATGTTATTTCTTGCAGAAAAATCTCTTAAGGCAGTAACTCCAATTTCTCTTGCAATAATAAATGAACTTAATGTGGCAATTAAATAACTATCTAAAACGACTGACAAGCCAATTAATAAAAATACTATAAGAATTTTGTCAGCAATTGGATCCAAAATTTCACCTAATTGTGATTCTGCTAGATACTTTCGCGCCAAATATCCATCAAAATAATCAGAAACTCCAGCCAAAAAAAATAATAAAATGCATATCAAATAGTTTCCAAATATTAAAAAAAGTAAAATAATTGTAGCTAAAATTATTCTAGCAATTGTTATCAAATTAATTAAATTAACCATTTTTATACTTTTTTATAATCTGTAAGGCTATTTTCTCATTTATACCCTCAACAGTCATTAAATCTTTCAGGGAAGCTAATCTTATATTTGCGATACTTTTAAATTTTTTAAGAAGTCTTTGCTTTAAAATATTACCTATACCTTTGATATCATCTATTTCAGATTTAGTTATTTGACCTCTTTTCTTTTTTCTTTGAGCTTGAAGTGCAAATCTATGAGATTCATCTCGAATTTCTTGAAGTAATAAAAATGCCTTAGAATATTTATCTAATTCAAGTACTCCCGTCGTTCCTATAATGGTTTCGGTAGCTCTTACTCTATTAACACCTTTTACGATAGAAATTACTTCTAGATTTTTATGCACTGATTCATCAATAATCTTTTTAACAAACTTCAATTGAGACTTTCCTCCATCTATTAAAACTAAATCGGGTTTTATTTTTGGATCATTATAATATTTCAACCTTCTCTTCATAACATGTTCTAAAGAACCAACATCATTTCCTGAAAGATTTTTAGGTATGTTAAATAGCCTATAATTATTTTTTAAAGATCCTGTTTTTGAGAAAACTACACATGAAGCAACTGCATTGTCACCTGAAATATGGCTTACATCGTATGCTTCAATTTTTTTGATATCTTTCATACCTAAATAATTACTTAACTCATCCATTGCAAATGTGTATTTATCCTCTTTACTGATATGATTTTTTATAACTTGTTTTGCATTGAGTCTGCATAAATTAAAAATAGGTCTTATTGATTTATTTGGTGAGTGAATAATTTTTACTTTCTTTTTATGTTTAGTATTAAACATATCCTCTAACAATTTATTATTTTCTAGGGGGTTAGTGCATAAAATCTTTTTTGGGATATCTGTTTGATAGTCATAAAAATTAACAATGGCGCTTTGATAAACATCTTCTATATTTTCAAAATGAGCCTGCTTTATAAGGTGAGTCTTGGTACCTCTTATTTTTCCATTTCTTACAACAATGATTGATACACCAAGATAAGTTAATTCTGAGTGCACAGAAAAAATGTCTACATCTGTTGCAAATGTTACAACAGATTGTTCTTCTTTTAATAAATTTAATCTTTTTAAACGATCTCTTATTTCAGCAGCTTTTTCAAAGTCTAATTTAGTTACAGCAGCATCAATATCCTTAGTTAATCTTTGTATAGTTTTAGTATCAGAGGAAGAAATAAATGACTTTGCACCAGTTATATCCTCAAAGTAATCAACCTTTTTTATATGATTTACACAAGGAGCGGAACACCTCTTCATTTGATATTCAATACA
>Ga0111541_10000577_pt1 | contig 11947 bp, 10 predicted proteins | sample Knorr_S7_td_DCM__FD_83039 | JGI IMG/M metagenome (GOLD analysis project Ga0111541, IMG submission 83039) | Marine microbial communities from Southern Atlantic Ocean transect - Knorr_S7_td_DCM_ad_131m_LV_B (version 2) (version 2) | ecosystem: Environmental > Aquatic > Marine > Oceanic | place...
AAAAATCTGAATTAATACCAACAGTTGGAACATATGATGGACGAGAGCTGGGAGGAGTTTCATGCCCTGGGATATTATTAAAATCATTTGAATTGACTTTATAGGAGGATCTAGATGAAATATGAAAATTTGAATAAGTTCCGTAATAGTTTTTCTAATTATACAGAATTAAGAGTCCAGGAAAATCGTAATAGTAGTATTAATTTAACTAATGGTGATGTTACGGGGAATACTTCTTCTCAAAAAAGTGGAGTATCTGCTCGTGTATTCAAGGATGGAAATTGGGGTTTTTCATCAAACCCTGAAATAAATACTAATAGTATTTTAGGTGTAGTAAAAGCATCAACAGAGAATGTACAGTTTATGAATAAACGAGATACAAATAAATGTGGATATTTTTTACCTGAAACTATGGCAAATAATGATATTGACTTTAGTACAAACAAAAATAAACAAAGTCAAAAATATTGGTTAGACTTTATTAAAGAAATAGATGGATATATTGAAAAAACATATCCAGAACTACTTTCAAGAAATATTGGTCTTGGTGGCTTAGACATGGAAAAATCCTTATTGACATCAGATGGCTCAGAAGCATATTCTATGATTCCACGCTCTATTTTTTATGTTATGCTATCAATTGAAAAAGATGGTAATCCAGTTAGTATAGGAAATCCATGGGGTGGATTAGGGCAATTAGAAGATCAATTTTATAATCCATCTGATTATTTTAATGATATAGATCAACTAGTTGACAGATTAAAACAAAAAGCAAATGGTATTTATGCTGATGCTGGTTATAAAGATGTTATTTTAGATGCAGATTTAGCAGGTATTTTAGCTCACGAAGCAATTGGTCATACTACAGAAGCTGACCTTGTCATGGCTGGATCAGTTGCTGCAGATTTTGTTGGTAAATCTGTTGCTAGTCCATTAGTAACGCTAATTGATTATGCAAATACTTGTAACGATCAAACATGTCCAGTTCCAGTTTATATAGATGATGAAGGAACGAAATCTGAAGACGTCACCATAATAAAAGATGGAATTTTAAAGAGATTTATGCATAATAAGGATAGTGCAAGATATTATGAAGAAAAGCCTTTAGGTAATGCGAGGGCCTATGAATTTTCGGATGAACCTCTTATTAGAATGAGAAACACTGCATTTGTACCAGGTACAAGTAAATTGGAAGAAATGATTGCCAGTATTGATGATGGATATTATTTAGTGAAGACTGGTAATGGACAAGCAGATTCAACAAGTGAATTTATGTTTGCAATTACTATGGGCTATGAAATTAAAAATGGCCAATTAGGTCGCGCTATCAAAGATACTACAATTTCAGGTATAGCATTTGATGTTTTAAAAACTATAGATATGATTTCATCTGATATGTCTTGGTCATCAGCAGGAATGTGTGGTAAAAAACAATTAATTCCAGTTGGAATGGGTGGTCCTGCAATTAAGTGTAAAGTCAATATTGGTGGAAGATAATGGATAAAAATGAAGTAGTAGATTATTGTTTGGATTCCTTAAAAAAACGTGGAGTAGATAAGTCTACCTGTTGCTTAACAGTTTCAGAGAAAAAAGAACTAAATGTAGAAAATGATGCAATGGCACTTCTGCGAACAACTTTCAATACGAGCTTGGGTATTTCTGCTATAAAAAATCATAAAAAAGCATCTACTTCTATTAATAAAACAGATAAAAATAGTATAGATGAGGCCGTAGATACAGTTATAGAACTTACTAAAGGCTCAAAACCTGACGATGCGTACGATATTTCAGATAAACAACCAAAACGATTATTTTCTAAAGGTTGTGATTCTGCTGATTTAGATATAATGTATAGATCTTTAGATGAATTTGTAGATTATGTTAAATCAACCTATCCTCAAGTTAAGTTAGAGGCTGCTATCGTTGATTTTAATCACATTAATTCTATATATAAAAATACAAATGGAGTAGATTTTCAAATTAGTGATGGAATATACAGTTTTTCACCAGTATTTTTATCTAAAGAAGGTGATAAAACTACATCATTTAACTATACTGGCTTTTCAACTTTAAAAATAGAAAAACCTCTTTATAAATATGCTATGGTAGATAGTTTATTGAGAGAGTCAGTTGAACAATTAAATACCCGGAGTTTAGATGAAAAATTTGTAGGGAAACTAATTGTTACTCCTGATTGTATAGAGACTTTTTTAGGCTTTATAATAAATGATATAAGTGATGGGAAAATGATTACTGGTAATTCTATTTATAAAGATAAACTTAATGAATTAATAACTAATCCGAAATTAACTCTTTATTCAAAACCAGTATCTGATGAAATTGAAGATGGATATTTTCTTACTGATGATGGATATATGGCTGAAAATTCAACTATATTAGATAAGGGTATTCTCAAAACTCATTTATTAGGTATATATGGTGCAAATAAATTAGGTAAAAAAAGAGCAGTAAATGATGGTGGTGCCTATGTTATTGGTTCAGGAAGCAAGTCTTACTCAGATCTTATTAAGGATACTGAAAAAGGGATTCTTCTATCGAGATTTTCTGGTGGGAATCCATCAAATAACGGAGATTTTTCAGGGGTTGCAAAAAATAGTTATTTTATTGAAAATGGGAAAATAAAATACCCAATTACAGAAACTATGGTTTCTGGTAATATAAAAGATATGTTTGAAAATTTAGATGATATTTCTAATGAACGTGTTAACTATGGACATGGAATATTACCTTGGATATCATTTAAGGGAATTACTATTTCTTAATCATTTCCCTTTATAGATCTTACTACTAGGCCAGATCTAAGTTTTGGTTCAAACCAGGTAGATTTAGGAGGCATTACTTTATTTGCATCTGCAACGCAAAATAGATCATTAATTGATACTGGATAAAGTGCAAATGCGATTGCGGCATCAGTATTACAACGGCGTTCTAATTCTTCTAAACCTCGTATTCCTCCAATGAAGTCAATTCTTTTATTTGTTCTTGGATTATCGATCCCAAGAATAGGTTCTAAAAGATGATTTTGTAAAATAGAGGCATCTAGACTATCGACTGGATCATTATATAGAATATTTCTTTTAAATTCCAAATTATACCAATTATTATTTAATAACATTGAAAAGTTATTTATTTTAGTAGGTTTATTTTTATCTGTTCTAGAAATAAAGAAATTTTTCTCAATTAGATTAATAAGTTGTTTCTCGGATAAACCATTTAAGTCTTTAATAATTCTGTTATAGTCTAAAATTTTCATTTCATTATCTGGAAATATAACTGATAAGAAAAAGTTGTATGGCTCATTACCTTTATGTTTAGGATTTTTATTTTGAAAATAATTTTGTACTCTTGCTGCCGAAGCAGCTCTGTGATGACCATCAGCAATATATAAATGAGAAATCGATTGGAAATAATCGATTATTTGATTTTGTTTTTCTAAGTCATTGATTCTCCAAATTGTATGTTCAGTATTGTCTTCAGCTTCAAAATTAATATAGGGTCTATAGTCTTGAACATTTTTTATAATATTACTATAATGTCCATCATTTTTAAATGTAAGGAATACTGGCCCTGTATTGGTTTGTGTTATCTTTATATGTTGTGTCCTATCATTTTCTTTGTCTGGTCTTGTATATTCATGCTTTTTAATTTTATTTTGATTATACTCATTAATTGATGTTGCTGCAATAATACCCGTTTGTTCATGGTCTCCCATTTTAATTTGATATAGATAAAAACAATTATTAAGATCTTTTTTAAGAATACCATTTTTAATAAAATCTTTTAATAAATTTGATGCATATTGATGGATATCAGTAAAACTATTCACCTCATTAGAATTAATTTCAGGTTTTATAATTCTTAAGAAGGAATTAGGATTATCTTTTGCCATTAATTGGGCCTCTTTAGAAGATATAACATCATAAGGAGGAGAAGAGACAGATTGAGCTAATTTATTACTTGGTAAAATACCTTGAAAAGGACGAAGAATAGCCATTTTAGATTTTTATTTCTTCAAAAATACCGAGGCGTTTATTTTTTTTCACATTTTTAGGATTAAATATTTGACCATTCATTGCGAGATAAACACCATCTGATAATGATTGAACATAAGATAGAGCACTCCCCATATTAAATAGACCATCTGAGCTACCAAACTTAAAAGGTATCATAGCCCCGGTAATAACTATAGTTTTATTAGTAATTACATTCCCTAATTGTAATGCAGTTTCTACCATTGTATCTGTTCCATGGGTTATTACAATTTTATTATTATTTTCACTTTTACATTTATTAATGATATAATCTCTTTCATCATCAGTCATTTTCAGACTATCAACCATCATTAATGTTTCAATATCTATATCAATTTTACAACGACCTAGTTCAAGTAACTCATACATATGGGTATTCTTAAAAAAAAACTCTCCAGTGATTTCATTATATTCTTTATCAAAAGTGCCACCAGTGATAAATATTTTAATTCTTGAATTCATAATTAATAGATAAAAATACTATTATAATTTACATAGTCTATAAATTCACTTTTCTAAAAAAATAATTCCTTTTATTTTATAATTTATTATACAGAGGAAATTTATGGATGCAATAGCTTTTGGATTTATATCATATTTATTTTTGATACTATTTGTTGGTTTATACACGGTAAAAAAAACAAAAAATTTACAAGATTATGCATTAGGCGGGCATAAATTAGGGCCAATAGTCATTGCTTTTTCTGAAAGGGCTTCAGGAGAATCAGCTTGGTTAATTTTAGGGTTACCGGGCGCAGCAATGCTGTTTGGTATGCTGGAAATATGGACAGTAATAGGTTGTTTATCTGGGATTATATTATCTTGGATTCTTTTGGCCTATCCTCTTAGAAAAGAAGTTGAAAAGTATAATGTTCTTACACTACCAGAATATTTTGAAAAAAAATATGATGATAGAATGGGGGTTATTAGAATTATATCGTCATTGATTATTACATTTTTTTTCACTTTTTATATAGCAGCGCAATTTAGTGGTGCAGGTAAAGTACTAAACATTACTTTTGGATTTACACAGTTTAATGGGATGGTAATTGCAACAATAATTATAATCTTTTATACTTTATTAGGAGGTTTTACAGCGGTTGCATTCACCGATTTAGTGCAAGGAATAATTATGTTTTGTACCTTAGTTATTTTACCAATCGTAGGTTTTTTTGAAATATCTACAAATAATATGAGTGAGATTATTCATTGGGGGACGTTATATGGAGGAGAAACTTCAAAAAATGCATCAATTGCTGCATCAATAGGAGGACTATCTTGGGGGCTTGGCTATTTAGGTCAACCACATCTGATAGCAAGATATATGGCAATAGATAAACCAGAGCATATAAAAATAAGTAGAAAAATAGCTTTTGCGTGGGCTATACCTGCATTTTTTGGTGCAATGTTTACAGGTCTTATTGGTAAAGTACTAGTTGATAGTGGTGTATTACTTTTAAATGGTAATATAATTAATTCTATAAACGATATCCCTGATCCAGAAAAAATTATGCCTATTTTAGCAAATAATCTATTACCCAATTGGCTTGCTGGTATTTTTATTAGTGGAGCTATTGCAGCAATGATGTCTACAGCAGATTCTCAATTATTAGTTTCAACAACTATTCTTACTAAAGATATAGTAAATAGATATTTATTTCAAAGTCTGTCAGATTCAAAATTATTAGTATTTAGTAGAATATTTACAATTTTAATAGGTGTCATTGCATTTTATATGGCTATGAAATCAGAAAAATTAGTTTTAGAAATGGTTTCTTATGCTTGGGGTGGATTAGGCTCTTCATTTGGACCAGTTATTGTTTTAACACTTTGGTGGAAAAAAATACGAAAAGAGGGTGTAGTTGCAGGATTAATAAGTGGAACTTTTTTTACAATTTATCCAATGTATAATAGTTTGATTACACCTAGGGTCTCAGCATTTGTATTATCAATGATATCTATTATAATCATTTCTAAATTTAAAGATTATCTAGATTAGTTATTTTTTTCAGAAAAATATTTTCTAAAATATTAAAATCTAACAACGTATCTATTTCCATAAGATATTTTTCTGGCCACTCGATGTAGCCAATTTTTCCTCCAAGTCTATTCCCTGTTTTTAAAAAATGTTCTAAACTAAAAATATAAATTGAGCCATTTTCAATAAAACGCATGTTTTTAGGTTTAATATCTTGTCTTCTAGGTCTAGAATAAAAATCATATTCAGGTTCCGCAATCATATTATTGGGATTGATTTTCCAAAAGAAATTATGTGTTGGGCAAATACTGAGAAGAGAATCAAATTTAAATTTGATAAAATGATTCAGTGCCGGATCTAGTGAAAAAGGAGGTCTCACAGGACTTGTGGGTTGTAATAAAATTATTATATCAGGTTTTTTAGTTTCAGAGTTTATATAGTGTTCTATTACACTTTCGGTAGTGGATATATCAGTTGCTAATTCTACAGGTCGTATTAATACGTTAGCCGTTGCTTTTTTTGCAATAGTAGCAATTTTTTCGCAATCAGTTGAAACAATTATATTATTTACTAATTTTGATTCTAGTGCATAATTAATACTATGAACAATAAGAGGGGATCCTGCAAATAACTTAATATTTTTATTAGGTAGTCCCTTACTCCCAGACCGGGCAGGAATTATAGCTGTTATATTTTTTGACATTTAGTATTCCAATCCACATTTATACGATATAAGTGCATTATAAGATGCTTTTGTATAACCAAGTAATATTTTATCTAAATTATTAGTAATTGATTGAAAATTATTTATTTTTTGCAAGTGCATTTTTTCAGGCCCTTTTGATATTGAATATAATTCATTCAAATTATTGTTATCCAAATTATGAATATAGTAATATTTTTCGGTTATCATACCCATAATATGATTTAAACCCGAAGGAGCAAAAATTGCAAAATCTTCACTATTATTCTTATTAAATAAATTTTTTCCCCAAGAATTATGAACGAAAGTATCACCTAATAGATCTAATAAAGATGGTATAATGTCTATTTGACTTGCAATTCTATTATTAATAGCTTTCTTTCTTTCAGGTGTAATAATTAAACAGGGTATATAATACGATCCTATATTAAGAGAAATATTTTGATTATGTAGTTTAGAATTAAATCCATGATCACCCAGTATTACAAAAATAGTATTATCATATAATCCTGATTTTTCACATTCTTTCATAAATTTCCCAAGGGCCCAATCTGAGTATTTAAAGGCATTTAAACGTATAGAATTATCAATTTCTTTTGGAATCATTTCGAAATTATTTGGTATGGGAAAAGCATATGTAGGATGATTAGAAATTGTCAAAATAGTCATTAACGTTGGCTTATTTTGTTTTTTTAATATTTCTAAAGATTTATCAAATAGATATTCATCTGCAACTCCCCACACTGTAGAAAAAACATCATTCCCAAAATGTTCTCTGCTAATAAAATTATCATATCCTTGACCAGATAAGAAACCATATTGGTTATCATAATTCATATCTCCACCAAATAAATAGTAAGTTTCATATCCTCTTCTTTTTAAAATACTTGCCAGAGATGAAAATTTTTGGTTTACACTACCATCTTGCATAATTGATTTTAATCTCGGTACGGCAGGAAATGATAAGAGGGTTCCTGATAAACCTCTATTTGTGCGTGAGCCTGTAGAAAACATCCTAGTAAACAAAATACCTTCATTACTTAATTTATCAAAATATGGTGTTATTCCTTGTTTATTTCCTAATTTTCCTATGTATTCACCAGCAAAAGATTCCATTAATATAATAACTACATTATAATTATTTTTTTTATTCTTTGAGATAGTTTTTCTTAGAACAGGAAAATTTTTATTTAAGAAATTTCCATTATTAATCTGTACAGATTTTCTTGCTATTTGATTACTCTCATCGATACTTAAATCTATTGAGTTAAAATATTCTTGAAAATTTTCTTTATTAGAACTAACTAAGCTAAAGCCAAGACTCCATATGGGATTTAATACTAGTTGATTTGTAAATCTAAAAGGTGTAATACATGAATTTGTCCAATTTAAAGGTTTACTTTGTATTCCTCCTCTTAAAATAAAAACTAAAATAATAGAAGATATAAATAATGATTTCATCCAATAAGAATAAGTTTTTTTAGAAATAATTATATTCGGGATTTTTTTCCATAGAAAAATTGTTTGTAAAACAATCAGGATTAGTATAATTAATGCAAGTAGATTATATGGGAAAGAGGAAATAATTGTTATGATTGTATGATCCATGAATGCAAAATATTCAAATGTTAAGTAATTTATTCTGGTATCAAACTCAGCAAAAAAACCTATATCTACTATAAAAATGATTGTACAAATTATACAGAAGAATATTAAGTAAAATTTAATTAAAATAGAAATTTTATCAATTATAGACTTACTAAAAATAGGTAAAGAAAAAATAAAATATATGATCCAAGCAGGTAATAATAAATATCCCATTGTGGATAGATCAAATCTTATGCCATTAAAAAGGGAATATAAAAATGAATTTGTTGGTATCTGATAATCGGGGAAATGATATGCTAAAAATGTAATCCTAAAGCACGAAAGAAAAAAAACCATTCCTAAAAGAAATCTTATTTTAAAGTCTAAATTTTTAATACCAATTATCCTATAGTTATCAAATTATAATGTTTTATGAATTTATTCATAGTCTTCCAATAATGTTTTAGCATCTTTTTTAAAGAATTCTAAAAACTCATTATATGTCATATTTCGAGTATTTTTTAAATAACTAGGATTATTATAAAAATATTCATGTCTTGGATCATCTATGTGATCCCACAAAAGTAATTCTTTATTACTATTTGCTAAATATCCATTAATGTAACCGTTATGAGAAAGTTTATCCTGATAAATATTAAATCCATACAATATTCTTTTTCTAAAATATTTTCTATTTTGTTTATATCCTTTATTATTTAAAATTATATTTTTTTTTAAAATATAGTTTCCACCTATCCAGGGTTGTTTTCTTATATTAACCCCATTATAATTTTGTATTCTTGTTTTCACTATTTTTTCATCAAAATCATCTTTAGTAAAATGGCAATACCCCAACACCCCTGAATTTGGTATTTTCAAATGAGCATTAATTAAATTATCTATCCAGTCCATAGGGACAAGTATATCATTATCAATTTTACCTAAAAACTCAGCCTCCGATTTCCCCCAAAAATCTTTAGTAGGTTTAACAAGACCATAATTTTTTTTGTTATATATAATATTATTGACTCTTGGATGATTTATTGTTTTTAGATATTCAATTGTATCATCTGAACTATTATTATCAACAATTGTAAGGTTATAGCTTGTGTTAGTAAGAGATTTTAATAATGCAGGTAAAGTTTTTTTAGTATAATATGAGCGATTATATGTTATATATAGAATATCTACAGTTTTTATTCTATTATCATTTCTAGCTAATTTACTTTTATCTTCAAACATTAAATTTTATAAATTTTTTATGTAATAAAATTTTTCTATTATCTTTTCAGCTCGGTTATGCCAGGTATTATTATTTATTACAATTTTAGATTTTTCAATAAATTCATTTATTAAATCTATATTATTAACTAATTGATTTAATACATTTTTTAGTTCTTTAGGAGAATTAATTTGAATAATAGCATCATGCATTTTTAAATCTGATAATGTTTTATAATTTAATTTTTCTGAAATGATGACACAACCAGATGCCATAGCTTCGAAAATCCCTGATTCAAAATCATCAAGGTTTTTATTTGAATAATGGATATTAATGGATATTAAAGATGACCTTAAGTCATTAAAATAAGCATCTCCATAGTTTCCTTTAATAATTTTAATCATTTTTTTGGAGGGCCATAACCACTTTTTCCTTCGGAAAGAAAGATTTCTATTAAATATTGAAAAAATAGATTTTTGATTATTAATACTTATAATTTCTTTTGGACTTGCATTATGCAAAACAGAACAATAATTAAGTAGGTGGGGAAAATCAGTAGTTATTTTTTCCAAACATGAATATGAATGAATATATATCCATGAAAAGATATTACTATTTAACAATAAATCAACATCTCTCTTTAACTGAATGGGTTCAGTACTCCAAAAAATTACTGGTATTGTTAGATCCTCAAATAAACTGGGGGTTAAATAGTCTCCTCTTTGGAGAAAAATGATATCACAATTAGAAGATTTGATGTCTATTAATTTTTTTAATTCAATTAAACTATTTTTTTCCCTCTCTATCCTATAGTCAAATAAAACAGTTTGTATACCATAATCAAGAAAAGCTTTATTTAACCAATACTCTGCACCCCATTTAATATGACTATGTACACCTATATATAAAATTTTCATTTTAAAATTTAATTAGATTTAAAATTTCTATATCCCGATCATCCCAGTTATAATTTTTTTTAATATGTTTGCGTGCATTAATTGAATGTTCTTCAATTTTAAGTGGATTCTCAATATAGTCTATCATAATCTCGGCTAAATGAGAGGTATCTATTAATACTTTATCCATAGGCATATTACTTGGAATAATTTTTTTTGGTTTTATTAATCTACCATGGATATTATCATCAATCCATTCATTCATAGTAGGATAATCTGTTGTTACGACAGGCAAACCACTAGCCATGGCTTCTGTTATAGTTAAGCCTATACCCTCTTTTGTTGTAGGGTAGATATATACTTGACCCAGATGAAATAAACCTCCGTTATTATTATCAGCTGTTTGAAAAACTAAATCACATTTACTATCCTTATTAAAGTATTTTACAAACCGCTTATTAACCCTGTCTATACTATTTTCTACGCTAGAAGCAATAAATTTATAATTATGATTATTAGGGAATAAATGTCTTTGTATGAAATTTCCTTTCATCTTTTTCAAAGCACATGGAATAAAATTATATCCTTTTCGTAGAGTACCAGTACCAATATTGATATAAAATGTTATTTTATTATTTGCTGTACGTAAATTGAATGGAAAATTTTTTAAGATAACTCCCCAAGGGATAAGTATAGGATTGTCAACATTAGCTTCTTTTAGCCACTTATGATTTCTTATAACATGCGATAAGTTTACATCATATAATCCTCTATATTGTTCGGTATCACCTCGAAGTATCCAATCAGGATAATTAATTAATTTAATTCCTAAATTTCTTAACCGTGTTGTTTCTTCTTGCATTTTAGAATGCCCATAAATATTTTGATCTTGGAAGAGAATAACATCTGGCTTAAAATTATCAATCCATCCCCAAAAATGGGGATGGTTAATATCCATTTTTTCTGGGCCATTTATAATATTTTTTCCATGCCATCTAAATGGTGTTAACCATGGTAATGCTCTTGAATATATTTGAAAATCAATTTTATCGGGGAATTTATTAAATGTATATACCCAATTACGAGCCACGTAACCCATTCCGCATTCACCCCAAGCTGTTACTAAACCAACTTTTGTTTTACTCATTATGATACCTTAAATATTTTGCTAGATGGTAATAGCCTTTATTAATGTTTTTCATATAATTTATTTCATTATTATTTTTAGTTATTAAACTGCCAGTTTTAAAATTATACGTATATTGATTTTCATCAACATCATTTATAATAACATAATTATTACTAATCAAAGCGTGAGTAGAATTTGAAGCTGTGAATATAAATGCATAATTTTTTCTATTTTTTTTTAATAAGTCAACACCTAATGCGGTATTAGTATAAGGTTGAGATAATAACCCCATAACTGTTGGTAGAACATCAATACTAGAAGCAACATCATTAATTATTTTATGTTCAATATTAAAACTAGGTGAAAAAATTATCAGAGGT
>Ga0111541_10000580_pt1 | contig 11884 bp, 6 predicted proteins | sample Knorr_S7_td_DCM__FD_83039 | JGI IMG/M metagenome (GOLD analysis project Ga0111541, IMG submission 83039) | Marine microbial communities from Southern Atlantic Ocean transect - Knorr_S7_td_DCM_ad_131m_LV_B (version 2) (version 2) | ecosystem: Environmental > Aquatic > Marine > Oceanic | place...
ATCTAATTGTACTTCAGGATCTGGTTTATTTATACCTAACTTACCATCATAAGTAAGAGACATTAACTTTTGATTGGTCTGTCCATATATCCAATTAAAGTTACCTGTATTAACACCGACAAAATTACCAGAATGTATATAAGAATTAAAATCTCCTAAATCAGCATTGATTAACTCAAAAGTCTTATCCTGAGTTCCAAATCTTACAATACCAACACTTTCTCCTATACCTGCTGTTACAGTATAATTTTGCCCAATCTGAATCATTGCTGATTCTCTTCCAACAACATCAACTGTTGCTATTCCAGATGAATATATGTCAACAATTCTCTTAGGATTATTAATACCAACACCCAATCCATTTTGAACATGTGCTAATTCAGATGTAGTAATACCAGTAAAAGATTGTGTGGCTAATAATTCACTAAAAGTTCCTATACCTGTAGTGTTTATATGAAGCGTATCTACTTGATCAAATGTAGATTTTGTTGAAGTAACATCACCAATTAAACTTCCAACAATATTATTTGTAGCAGTTAATACACCAACAACTTGAAGATTATGAACTTGAGCTGCAGAATTTGTTTTAATAACATTACCTAATTTAAAAGCAGCAGAAGCAGAATCATAATATATTACCTGTGGAGTACTTTCAGTTATTGTTATATCAACATATGCTCCAGCAGTTCCTTGAGCACCAACAACATTTAAACCACCACCATAAACTGAATCATTTAATGAATCATAATAAAATCTAAGTGGATAAGCAGTATTAGTTGGATCACTTTGATCAAATCTATATGTCCTACCAGGAACTAAAGTTAAAAATGGTGCTTCTTTACCATCTAGATAGTACGCATTAGAATTTCCCTCATTATAATATCTGTTATTAGAAGTCTTAGGAGCAACAGTAACTATAATAGTCTCAGTAGGTCCATGTGGTTGACTAATAATATTTACACCTTCAATCTTAGGTGTTGTTGTTATGCCTGTTACATGAAGATCTGTTGTAGTAACAATACCACTATTATTAATATAAGTTGATTCTACCTGTGTAATATTAGACTCAACACTTGTAATGTCACCAGTAAGATTTCCTTTAAATGTTGTAGCAGTAACAACACCAGTTGCTACAATACCACCTTCAGAATTAATACCAACTCCTTCCTCAAAAGCATTTGGATTATTATTACCACCAATTTGCAGAGTATGTCTAGGATCTTCAGTTCCAACACCTACATTACCAGCAGCGTAAATACTAACAAATCCCAATCCAACATCTTTATCAATCCACTGAGATGTTGGAATGTTTTCTAAATATTGACCATCTCCATAATAAGTAACTGTTTCACCAACAGTTTGAGCAGTTATAACACCAACAGGATCTCCTATCTTAACACCAGATCCACTAACATTTGAAGTAAGATTAACATTTGTTATATCTAAATCAGTCGCTATAATCTTAGTAAAATTTCCTATCTCTCCAATAACATTTCCAGATGTTTTAATATCACCACCATAAACATCCAAACGGGCGTTTGTAGGATTTGTAGTTCCTATACCAACAGCACCAAGAGCATCAACGATTAAAGATTTATCATCAACCTGTACTCCACTTCGGAAATTGAATGATTTTTTAATATTCGCCATCTGAATATGTTTTTTATCTATTTATGAGTTAGATTGGTCTTTATTTTTTGAACCTCAAATCATGCTCTAATTCAGAAACTGTCTTAGCCAAATCTTTAACTGCCTCAATTAAAAGAGGAACAAGTTTTTCATAAGCAACAGCATGTGTACCATCATCTCGAATAGTAGTTAAACCAGGTAATCCAAGTGCTTCAATTTCTTGAGCAATCACACCAGTATCTCCTTTCCCATCTTTACTAGATGCTGAATTCCAATTAAAGGTATTACCACTAATCGAAATAACCTTTTCAAGAGCATTAGGAATAGGTGTAATATTATCTTTTAGTCTTCTATCAGAACCTGAGAAAGCAATAATATCCTGAGTAACATCTAATTGTCCCTGAACTTTAACTCCAGTAGCTTGAGTAAGTAGTTTAGCAGCAGAAGCAGCAGTTCCTCCACCATAGAACAATTCAACATCAGAACCCTTATTATAAACTATACCATATTCACTATTGTTTTTATTACCAATAACAACCTTTTCATCACTCTGTAAGTAAAGATGCGTATCTGGACCTAGTGCGGTAACTCTAAAGTTATCCATTCCACTTACATCATCATGATAAATCCATCCCCTAGCATCAGCAGGAGTCGCCTTACCAAATGTTAAGAATTTATTACTTGGGAAATGAGATCCACCTTTAAATGTTGTTATTCCACTAAATTCAGAATTACGATCAACAGTTAAATCTTTATCAATATTAACACTATGCATAAAGGTTGAAATACCAGTAGTACCCCAAACACCTAAAGTTCCACAAATACTTACCTTCTTATGGAAAGTTGCTCCACCTTTTACAACAAGAACACCTTCATTATTCTTATTAGTTGAACAATCATATTCAATATCAGTCTGATTATTAATAGTAAGTACACCATCATTAGTACCACCAACCTTAATGTTGTTGGTGATCATATCTTTGGTAAATCTAGTAATACCATTAAAGGTTACAGGACCATTGAACTGAGATAGAATTTGCTTAGTAGTTCCACCTTCAACAAGTAATCTCTCTTTAACGATTACCTCATCAAATACAACACTCAACTTACTTGGATCTTCACCCGTTACAGTTGGTATTGGAATATCAAATGTAGTCTGCTGTCCACTATCTGCTGAGATCTTAGTGTTTCCAATATAGAAATCACCCTTATCATTCATACCTGTGTAAACAACAGTACCACAAGAAGTTTCTTGTGATTGTGCTAAGAACTCTTCTCTTTCTGTTAGAGTTCTATCAGATATTTGTGGTAAACCAGTTGAATAGTTACCTGGACCATAACCAAGATATTCAAATGTATGACCAGATGCCCTCAAGATAGAAGGTCTACGAACCTCCATTGCTTTAGGTTGTATTCTATTAAGAACTGCACCTGTTTTATGATTATCTACATTTGTTCCTAAAGCACCCCTAATAACATACAACTCATTATTTCCACTACCTTGTAGTGTACTATGAGTAACCCTCATTATCTCACTACCACATTGTAGATAAGATCCTAATGGGAACTTAGCTTCTATCGAAGGTTTAGCATCATTTACATCAAATGTTCCATCATATAATGTTACTGTAAACTTACCATCAGTAGGAGTAACTGCTTGACCTGTAAGAATTACATCATGTCCAACCATAGGTAAACTTCTAGCACCTAAGTTTTCATCAGATTTACCAGAAATACCCTCATGAGATGACATTCCATGCTTTAAGATGTACCTTGGAGGGATGACAGTAAATCCATCTCCTGGACCAGCAACATTAGCACTAAATTTCTTTGAAGTCTCTAATTCCTCATCTACAATAAAATCACCTAAAGTCATATATGTAGCACTAAGTATTCTGAACCTATTACCTTTCACCAATCCATGAGGTGTAGAAGTAGTAAAATCATACTTTAGATTCACTCCACTAGTACCAGTTACCTTAGTAGAACTAGAAACCTCTAATGCTGGACCCATATCAATGATCTGCTGTCCAACATGAATAACATCATCAGTATGTTTATGAAGAGTTAGTGATTTTGATCCACTAACTTCTTTAACCATATAATATCCATCAGTAGCTGTTGTTATACCAGTTACTTGAACATAATTGTTATCGGCAATAGAAATATGCTTTTCTGCTAATGTTATAGAACAAATTGGAGTTCCACCAATACCACCTTCAGTAGGAAGAGAGGAATCAAAATACAAAACATCTCCAGATTTATATCCAGAACCACCTTGATTTATTTTTAAGAAACCATTAGCATCTTTTTGTGGAGCACTACTATCAACAACAACATCTACTGTTGCTCCTTTCCAAGGTGCTGTTGATGGTTGTCCACTATTATCAAATAATTTTACATTATAATATGTACCATTAACAGGAAGATCACCCTGTCCACCAGCATTATTAACAGTTATATTACCATTATAATATCTAACACCATTTAATTGATGCTCAGTATCTAATGTTATTGCTGTTTCAGTGGTTCCATTTGATGATGTTAAAATAGTATTCGATACATTAAATGTTGATAAGAACCTATTTGCGGTTTCCCTAGTAATACTCTTCTTAAGATCATTAGTTATAGTTGATCCAATTGGAGTAGCTGGAGCAAATGTATTTGCTTCTGGTGGGTTATCCTCTAAATTATCTCTATCATGTTGTGGATATAGATCAACAATACTTTGATTATATTTACGGGAAGCAAAAGCACCTTCAGCACTATTATTACCATTAAGAACAAATAGATGATATATACCATCCTGAATTCCTTCTTCATATGGTGTAATTACTTCAGATCTATAGACATATAGGTTCTCTTTAGTATCATTTCTTTCAATCCTTGGAAGAGAAGTTGTTCTGATATTAGTATCAATATTAATAGTTCCAACATATATCTCTTTATCTTCATCTGGTTCTCCATCTACCAATTCAACTACTTTATAAGTAAAAGTCTTATCATTAATTACACTAGCAACAGCAAAGACTCCATTAAATTCTTTTTCAAATAAACCATCAGGGTTAGATGTTGTAGTTACATTCCTTACAGTAACTTTATTTCCAACTTTAAGACCATGTAGTTGATCAGTTCTAACAGTTGCTATCTTAGTACCAACATCATATGATATAGTTGTTAATAGTTTTAAATTCTTATTAAAATTATAACCTGGATCATAATTAGTTGGATCTGGATTACCTGCTCCAATACTTGTCGCAGTAAAATCACTAATGTTAGTAACACCAGTTGAACTAGATTCTTGAAGAATGAATCCATCTGTAGGATCTTTAGCACCTCTAACTTCTTTAGGTATTACATATCTAACTTTATAGATCTTTTCATCTAAACTTCTATCATCAACCTTTCTTAGAACATATGGAATAGGTACTTCATCATCATTTTCAAAATTACTTAAACCATCATCAGCAGGTACATCCTTAGAATAAATGGTATTTGTTTCTGTTGTTGAAACATGTACAAACCAACCAGCAGGTCCAGATTCTTGTACACCATTTCTAGTAACTGTTTTAAGAGTATCATCAAACTGAATTGGATGACCTAATTCACCAGGACTCTTATCAGATATTCTACTAACAACAGTTAGTCTTCCTTCAGCAGAAGTAAATGAAGTTCTAATAAATTCAGGAACAGGTAAATCAGCATTTGCTTTTGATCCAGCAATCTTAATTTGATTAATACCTAAATTTGAATCTCCATCTTTTGTAATTGCATAATATACTTGATGTGCTTGTAATCCTGCAGGAAGTTCACCACTATCAGATATAATTCTTATAGATTCACCATTCTGTAATTCATGCGAACCATCTATTGTATAGATTGCTTCATTAACATTATCAACTGGATTTGAATGTAATGCCTTATATGATTTCTCAGAAGTTGATTCTGTTGTTGTAAAGGTTCCATTGGACATAACAATGGTTGCTTTATACGCATCACCACTACCAACATTATCCACATATAACTTTTCACCTATCCTAGCACCAATTCTAAATCCTTGAGCAATTGATGAAGGTGGATTAAATAAGTTTTTATTACCAAGTAAATATAAACGTCCTGGAACAGGTGCTGCAGTATTATCAAGAACCTCTTCAGTCATGATCTTATCAATCTGAAGCCAGTCAACTCTCTGCTCTTGACCAACAACAGCTCTTGGTGTAATGATAGAAGTTACAAATCCTTTATTATCTTTAGCAAATGCTCTTTCCTTAAATCCATCAGCAGCAAGAGCAAATTGTCCAAAGTTAGAGTTAGAGTTAGTAACTGAAGCATCAGCACCAGATAACATTCTAAAGTGTGTATGATATCCAATAGCGAATACAGAAACGATCTGTATAACAGCATCATTAGAAACTTTTACGTGAGTTGTCTCCCAATCTGGTCTATAAACAGCACCAGAATCTAAATGATATACTTGCTCTACATTAGTAGAAGATGATTTAGCTGCTAAAGTTTCACCCTTTTGAACAGCAGGTGTTAATCCAGCATATTGTCTACTAGTTTCATTATACTTAATGAAGGCACGATCATCTTTTTGTAGTGAGACACCAGTAAACTGTGCCACAACCATTGATTTAAAACCAGTTGCCTTAGATCCATCAGCATGCATACCTTGCATACCATATACTGATCTTAGAGAACAGTTAAAGATATATGGTGAAGCACCTGTTACAGTATCAGTTTCAACTTGAACTTCTGCTTCCCCAAAACCTAGACCACTATTACGTCCAGCAGGTAAAGTTGGTTTTACAAATGATAATAGATAAGTAAATCTATTCTCATCAATTACAGTCTTAACTTTTGTTGAAATATTATAGTCAAGAGCACTTACACCTTTAATTTTAATTGGTGTACCACTACTTAAACCATGAGCAGATTTTGTTGTAACAGTTACTACACTTCCTGCTGTATTACCATCTCCTGAAAAAATATCTTCAATACCAAGAGCATCTGTAGCAAAAGCACCAACTATTTCAAACTCAGGTCTTACTGGAGCAAAATCGTTTGGATATGTAGGATACTTAAAACGAACTTCTCTAGTAGATGCCCTATTAAATGCATTAGATAACTTACTATAATATACTTGTAAATCAGTTAACTGATAATCACCAATAACATTAATACCATCAGCATATTCAAAACAAGTTAGCTTATGGTGTGAGAAAGTTGGTTTCGATTGGTTAGTTGGACCATCATCCTTTGGATCAGTATATACTGTAGTACTTTCATCACCATCAAACAATGTAAACTGCCAGAAGTAACATGTACCAGTAACCTTAAAGATCGATGAATATGGAACATCAGGATCTGTTGGATTTGGAACATACTTAGGTCTTATTTTTGTCTTTCTTAAATCTAGTCCAACTAATGAAGTTCCACGAGGGATAATAACTCCACCATGAACACTATTAAACTTATAAAGAATATTATCACTTTGTGTTAAATCAAAATTTGAATTAAGAGTTAAACTAAAGGTTTCTGTTGCTCCTAGATTACTTACTCCACCATCTGGTTTTACTGCTCTAGCATCTCCAGATACTGTTTTAATACCATAACCTGGTCGGTTATCTATTAAATGCTCACCAGGAAAACATAATATAGTTGTCTTCTCAACAATATCGTTATCGTTTCCTTCAATATATGAAAATCTTGCTGATTCTAATAATGCCCTCTGAATAGTCTTAAACGGTTTTGTTAACGAATTACCTTCGTTTTCAATACCATCAGTAGCATCAAGATCATTTGGATTTACATAAAGAATACGTCCCTCAGTATTCTTTATAAAATTCTCTAACTTATTTAAAGGCATCTTCTTATACTTTTGGCCAAAAGATTTCTATGTTTCTATTTAGCTGCGATTAATTCACTGTTATCTCAGCATATTCTATAATACTTGAGTCTGCTTGATTAGTAACTACTTCTAACACATCCATAAATTGTTGAGTTGTTTCACAATTCACATGTCGCACTTCACCTTGATCACTATAAAGTTTGAATCTTTTAGAACAAACATCAATGACAACTTTTTCTACAAATGTTTCTGGATCCATAATAATTAAGCCCAATCAACGTAATACCAAGTAACTGCTATCCTTTTTTTACCACTGATTACTTTTTGACCAGAATGAGGATAACACCAATTAGATGGAAATATTATAGCATATCCTGGCTTAGGTTTCAAGGCTGTGTGTATGAACTCCGTACCACCACCTTCAAAACCTTCATTTAAATATAATATAACACTTACCTTTCTTTCATATTCAGTTAATTTTTTATCAGTAGCAGCATCATGATGAAATCTATACTTTTGTCCAGGTTGATATTCTAATACCTGTATCCCCTCTCTCCAACATTTAGTTCCTATACCACAAGGAACTGGATAATATGAAAAATTTTGATGAATAGATTTAACTTTCTTATAATAAGCCTCTAAACCAACATTAATACGTTGGTGTAACATTATAGTTCCCTTAGTGTTATCATCCAATGTTAATCCACTACTTGATCTAATATCATTATTAACATAGTTTTTTCCTTCTTTTCCAAAAACCTTACAATCACGAAACTCTAATGTATCAATATAATCATTGATATATTTTAATTCATTTGGTTCTAAAATTTTTATAAGTTGTATGAGATCATTCATGATATTAAGTAGTTCCCCATAACAAGATAATCAATATCCATATTCTTAAATGCTATTATAGCATCTTCTGGTGATTCAACAATAGGTTCTCCATTATCATTGAATGATGTATTCAACAAAACAGGATTCTTTAACTTACGAAGTAAATCACACATTCTTGGATTCAATTCATCATTAACAGTTTGCATTCTACATGTATTATCTTCATGCGTAATAGCAGGTACATCATCAGTTAAAACTTGCTCTGAGTATAACATGTATGATGAATCATATCCTCTACCTTCTAAGGTTATACCAGCAAAAGGTCTCCAGTATTCCCTATGCTTAACTCTACTATTCATTATATCCTTATTCTCTTTCTTACTAGGACTCATTAGAATAGATCTAGATCCAAGAGCACGAGGACCATGTTCAGATCTACCTTGGAACCAAGCAACAATCTTATTATCCTCAAGATGTTTAGCAACTATTTCACATAGTTCATCAAAATCTTTATATTTGTTATATTTAATCTCACCAATATTTCTTAAATCTTTGAAACCAATTGCTTCCTCAATATCCTTATCATTATAAGATTTACCTAAAAGAGCAATATTATATGGAATTTCAATGATTTCTTTAGATTTATATGATGCCCAAACTGCTGCTCCAAAATGAACACCAGAATCGTTTGGGTATGGTGGAATATGAATACTATTAAATAAAGATCTTATTAAACTATTAGCACTAATATTTAAAAAACATCCACCAGCAAAACAAATATTATCTTCCAAATAATCTTTCTTTAACTCCTTTATCAAATAAACAAAAGACTCTTCATAATTCTTCTGAAGCCAACGTGCTTTATCTTCAGGAGAATATCCTTGATTAATAAGATCAACAATAACCTTTCGATAATCATAAAAATTAACAAAAGGAAGTCCAAATTCATATTGATCTATATCAAATATTTCTTTAGAATCTTCGGTAGATTTTGTAAATGGTATATCTTCAATATCACATTTTCCATAAGCAGATAAACCCATCACTTTACCTTCACAATTATGGTAATGATCTGGATCTTTATCAAATTTATCAAAGTAAATATGGTTTGACATTGTTCCATAAAAATCACCAAAACTATTAGTTGCTACCCAATCCTGCATTCTAAAAGTTCTAAACAATCTCTTATTCTTATCAAAATATCCAATACTATTATTCTCATATCTTGTAACATTACCAAATGCCAAATTCCAAAGACCACTACCAAGACCATCAAGTGTTAAGAAACTACCACTATTAAATGGTGCTGTAAAAACAGAAGAAGCAGCATGTGCTAAATGATGACTAACAAACCACACCTTAGCATTAGGAAATATATTATGAAAAGTATTACTAATAACTTTCATAATACTTTGTTTATGACATTTCTCTACACCTGAAGGAGAGAAACAAACAATATCAATATCCTCTTTCTTTATATCACCCAAACAATAATCTATTGATTTATGGGGAAATCTACCATCATACTTTCTTCTAGAGAGACGTTCCTCATCAATACTTCTAACATGTTTACCATCCACAAATAAAGTAGCACCAGAATCATGTACCATATTCAATGATTTCATGTCATGTGGATCCCAATCCACAGCTCCATGTATACCAATAATATTCATTAATTAATTACGAAGGTTTTGTTGGCCAAGAAGAATGAGAATGATCGTCTGCTAATGCTTTTGCTGTTAAATTAGAATCTGCTGCTATAGTTGCTGGAATATCTCTTAATTCCTGACGATATGTCGCCCACTCAGTTTTCTTACTAGAACTTAATGGGGAATCATTACCTTGAGTCCAATCAGACCACATCAATAAAGCATTTCTATAATCCTTTACTTCCTGTAAATGATTTCTTGCTGCCTCATATGCAGCAGCCGCAAGGGTTTGTTCATTCGCATGATCAGTTACTGCTTGTTGCCAGATACCAATTTCAGTAATCTCCTCACCCCATTTTTTATCTCCATTTCCATCTACAGCATCTTCTTCATATTCAATAAAACCTTTTCCTTTAACAGTATCAAAAAACATTCCATGAACATCTGATGGAATCCATGAAAGATCAACATGAGTACAAGGATGTACTGCAACACCATCAATAGCTATGGTTTTATCGGGAGGTACAACTTGAATTTTCATTGTTCTATGTCCGTTACATTTTTTATTTGTCTAGATTGCATTAATCTTTCTTGGGCTTTTAATTCCAATTCTCTTTGATATATTTCTTGTGCTTTCATAGTCGATTTCACAGTTTCATTTCTAAAGGATTCAATAGCAGAACTAGTATGTCTCTGTTGCTGTGAGTTTTCAATCATTAAAGTTGGCAACCAAGTAACTGCACAACTCCAATCATCAATTTCTTCTCCTGTATTAGGATTCATACCACGAACTTGAGTAAACCAAGAACATTGTAATCCAATACAATCTTTACCAATCAAAGGGCAGAATTTCCCCTGCTCAAGTTTCATTATATTAATTCTTTGTACATATTATAACATCAACATACATAACTGACAAGTCAAGAGAACCTGAACTACTAACAGATATGCTAGTATCCTCAAAACTGTGAGTGTGATCACTAGTTGATCCAGAAGCAGTAAAACTATCACTGAAACTGAAATTGGAACCACTTATAGTATACATTATTATAGCATGTGTGTGGTAGTCACTGCCACCCTTACTAGCAACACTAGGAGTTCCTGAAGAACCAGCATTTCCAGTATCTTGAAGACCATATTGACCACCCGAAGTTCCAAGAGGAGCATGATATGAGTGATCGTGAGATGGCATCTGAGCAACAGAAAGCCAAGCTTGAGTAGTGTTCTGATACATTATTTGTGATCCACCACAATTACCACTAACAGATCCACTAATACTTACACTTTCTCCACCATCACTACCAGTAGTTCCACTAGCAGATCCAGATCCACTAACACTTAAACTCCTACTAGCAAAAGTACTAGTAAATGCATTACTACCACCAGATCCACCACCAGAACCACTTACAACTCTAAGTGCTTTATTATTATGTGATGTTACCTGACTCCATCCAGTAGGAGCAGATGAACTATAAAACAACATAGTTGCTCCTGAAGGAACACCAGCAGCACCAGCAGCACCTGGAGTTCCAGGAGTTCCATCTTGACCTGGAGTTCCATCTTGACCTGGAGTTCCAGGATTTCCATCTTGTCCTGGAGTTCCATCCTCACCATCATCACCATCATTTCCTGGTGTTCCAGGTGTTCCATCATCTCCATCAGAACCTGGATTTCCATCTTGACCAGGAGTTCCATCTTGACCAGGAGTTCCATCATCACCATCATTTCCTGGTGGACCTGGTGGACCTGCTACATTTGAAGGAGTTCCAGGTGTTCCATCATCTCCATCATCTCCATCATTTCCTGGTGTACCTGGAGGTCCTGGTGGGCCAGCAACAGTAGAAGGAGTTCCAGGTGTTCCATCATCTCCATCATCTCCTTCTGGACCTGGTGGTCCTGGAGGACCAGGAGGACCTGC
>Ga0111541_10000582_pt1 | contig 11846 bp, 10 predicted proteins | sample Knorr_S7_td_DCM__FD_83039 | JGI IMG/M metagenome (GOLD analysis project Ga0111541, IMG submission 83039) | Marine microbial communities from Southern Atlantic Ocean transect - Knorr_S7_td_DCM_ad_131m_LV_B (version 2) (version 2) | ecosystem: Environmental > Aquatic > Marine > Oceanic | place...
AACACACCCGAATTTGGATTAGCGACCACGACAGAGCCTCAACTTCACGGTCCTACGAAAAACCCCTGGAATCTTCTTTATTCATCAGGAGGGTCCAGCGGTGGAGCTGCTGCTGCTGTTGCCAGCGGCATCGTCCCAATAGCTAATGCTTCCGATGGAGGAGGTTCAATACGAATCCCAGCCAGCTGTTGTGGACTTTTTGGACTCAAGCCAACGCGAGGACGTGTCCCGATTGGGCCTTTTGCGATGGAAGGATGGGGAGGGCTCTCTACCTCACATGCGGTAACGAAAACTGTCAGAGACTCCGCCTTACTTCTCGACTGTACTCAAGGCCCCGAACCCGGCAGCCCTTATCACGCACCAAACCTCGACTCTTCATTTTTCGAAACCCATGCTATTGAACCCGGCAAATGTCGCATTGCTCTGTGCGTTGATACCTTCAATGGAGCCGCTCACGACCCTGAGGTCGTTGAAATAACAAGAAAGGCAGCGAAAATCCTTGGAGATCTTGGCCACACGATCGAGGAAACAAAATTACCGATAAACCAAGAATTGGTCCGTTCTGCCCATGGGATTATCGCCGTCTGTCATATCGGCTCAACAGTGGAAAAAATGGCAAAAAAACTTGATTTAGTAATCACCGAGGAACACCTTGAGAGGGTAACCTGGAACAATTACCTAAGTGCGCAAGAAATATCTGGACCAGACTATGCAGGCGCTGTGACAGATATTCATCAAATGGGCAGAATCGTTTCCGAATTTTTCAAAGACTTTGATCTAATTCTTTCCCCTAGTCTCGCATGTGCCCCACCAAAAATCGGAGCCCTTGATACCATGAGCGAAGACACAGACAGCTATCTGAGCTTACTGTATCAAATGATCGGGTATACATCCTTGTTTAACGACACAGGTCACCCTGCCTGCAGTTTACCGTTGGGATTAAATTCAGAAGGATTACCGATCGGTTCACAACTGGTGGCCAGCTTCGGAAATGAAAAACTGTTGTTCCAAATCGCAAGCCAAGTTGAAAGGGCTGGTTACTTTCAGCCGATCCTGCCTCTTACGGACTAGCACCGTCTCCTTAAGATGCAACGAAATAGCAGCGAACCGGATCAGACGCAGTCTTTTTTGCCGGATACTAAAAGCAATTTCTCAAGAGAGATAACGCTCGTTGTCTTCTCCTACCTTTCGAGGTGGCCTTTCTGGTAGCAAGCTATCGCCGTTTAATCGAAAACCAATAGCAGGCAACCGGGTAGCGATCTGAGCATCGCCCACTTTCAACTCACCCAGTAGCGACCTCGCTTCCGGCTGTCCTTCAGACATGACCTCTTTGAGCGTTCGTACCCTGCTAGACGGCACTCCAGCTTGATCGAGCATAACTTCCCAATCCTGGGCGGATTTAGTCAAGAATACGGCTATCAACTCCTCTCGCAGCGTTTCCTGATTTTCTGCACGAACCATCGGGCTGTTCCACCGAGGGTCGACAACCCACTCTTCGTGTCCCAGCACCCTGCAAAGATCTTTGAACTGTCGCTCATTGTTAGCGGCAAGCATAATTAGTCCTCCGTCTCGAGTTTCAAAACATCCCGACGAAGGCGCTCGACTTGCTGCCTCGTTGCCAAGCTTGGGAATCTCGACACCCGTATTGGCAGTTGTCACGACATTGTTGGCCATTAGATTAAGCGCCGTGTCCAGCATAGCAACATCAACAATTTGGTGTTTATCAGTGCGGTCGCGCTCTCTTAGTGCAGCCATAACCGCAAAGGCCGCATTCAAACCGGTCGCGTAATCGATATAAGGAGCGCCCACTTTGATCGGCCCCGATTCTTCCGGACCAGTGGTCGACATAATCCCGCTCATTGCTTGTACGACGTGGTCGTATGCTGGCCGATGTCCGATCGGACCCTCCCCTCCATAAGCTGATATAGAACAGTAAATAATCCTTGGATTAGCAGCCACCACCGCTTCTTCAGACAACCCCAGTCGACCTGCAACTCCGGGACGATAGTTCTGGACAAATATGTCGGCGTCAGCAATCAAATCCAATATTTTGGAAATGATATCCGGATTTTTTAGGTCTGCTTCCACGCAATCTTTGTCCGAATTCTGAGTACAAAAGGCGAGTCCAAGCTTCTCTTTAGACAATTCCTGAGATCCACCACCGAGCCGTGTTAGTTCGCCACCTGGAGGTTCGATTTTGATTATCTTTGCGCCGAGTAAGGCCAACTGATAAGTACAATAGGGACCAGCTAATACTTGAGTAAGATCAATCACCTTAATACCTTCGAGAGGTTTTGGTCGAGTCATTTATAAATCTCCAGAAAAGCAAACACCTGACATTCTAAGCCTTCGACTGCTAACTTAAATAAAAGTTTGAGCGCGACGCTCTACGTGGCCCCTATAAGCTACGCGTATTCGTTTCTTTCAGAAGAAAAATAGAAACCCAAGTAACCAAAGAGGCTAAAGCAATGTATATCGAAATACCTATAGTCTCGCCGGTAGAGGCGAGAATGGCTGTCGCGACGATGGGAGCGGCACCACCACCAACTATAGCTCCCAACTGATAACCCAAAGAGGCTCCAGAATATCTGACTTCTGTTGCAAAAAGTTCTGCCAGCATTGCTGCCTGAGGTCCATACATCATCGAAATAATGATCTGAGCGACACCGAGCCCTAAAACAATCAACGGAATGGAACCAGTATCCATTAAGGGGAACACCACAAATGACCAGCCCCCCATCAAAATAGCGCCAGCCATGTATATTTTTCTTCTGCCTATTCGATCCGATAAATGGGAAAAATAAAAAACACCTGGTATCTGCATGGCTGAAGAAACTAAAACAGCTAATAGCATCTCCGTTTCACTCAAGCCCACTCCCCCATAGTCCGTTCCATACGCAATAGCGAAGGTTACAAAAATATAAAAACTGACCTGAACTGCGAGAAAAGCCCCTGCAGCCAATAGGATTTCTCTTGGATACTGTTTTACCACTCTTATCACTGGCGATTTTTGCACTTCTTGCTTGCTTTCCCTAGCTGACGAACTAAGGCGCCGAAAGACTTCCGTGTCTTCGATTGTAAGTTGTATGTAGAGACTAAGCGCTATTAGAACGATGCTCGCGACAAAGGGTAGCCTCCACCCCCACAACATAAAGTCTTGCTCGCTCATCGATGACGAAACAGCGATAAACGCTAAATTAGCCAAGACCAGACCTGTTGGTGCTCCTGCCTGCGCAAACGCGCCGTAAAATCCTCTACGATTGGCAGGCGCATTCTCCGTTACGAGAAGCATCGCTCCTCCCCACTGTCCTCCTACCGCTAATCCTTGGATAAATCGGAAAAAAACCAGCAACAAGGGAGCCAAGAATCCGATCTGCGAGTAAGTTGGTAAAAGACCAATCAGAGTGGTGGACGCACCCATTAATGTTAAAGCAATAGTCAGTGCCTTCTTTCTACCAAAGCGATCCCCGTAATGCCCAAAGATAACACCTCCAAGTGGTCGCGCCAGGAACCCAACTGCGAATGTGCTGAAAGAAGCTATCAAGCTGACGTAACGAGGCATATCTTCGGAAAAAAAGAGAACTGGAAACACCAGTGCCGCAGCGGTTCCATATAAAAAAAAGTCAAACCACTCAATGCTGGTGCCAGCAAGCGATGTTAGCGCAAGCTTGCGCATCTCTGCTTCAGACTGAACCGTCAACTCACTCGACTCAAGATCTTTTTAGCACCTATTTCAACAGTTTCTAGAGTGACGCTTTCACATCGACTGATCCCAAACGCTTCGAAATCAATCGTTCAGTTAACCAAAACAAACAAGTAAATAGTAGGGTGCTGACCAGGAGCCTGAAATCAAAAGGCCACGCACTGACGTATACCTCAAGCAAAGGTCTCGCTGGGATCGAATTAAGGTAAACTCCAAAATTCACTATTAAATGCCAAATCAGCACACCTAAAATCGCTTTCAAACCTAGCGATATGCTAAGTATGTGGGCCAAAGCACCTATCAGTAACAATGAACCATAGGTGTATACCATCGTCGAATGGAAACCGAGCAGCAGATCCGTCAAAAATAAAACAATGACGGGAAGAAAGGCATAATGAACACCTTTGCTTATTATCGGGAGAAAAATCGCACCCGCGATAATCGGAGTGAAATTAGGCGGTAATCCCACCAGCCTGGTTAAACCAACCAGAAAACAGACAAAGACAAGACCGAACAGCCAATTCGGTCTTTGCGATTGTTCTTCGGGCACTATTTCCATCATATAGCTTGCATACCTACCATTAACGACCGTTGAATACGGGTTCTTTTTTCTCAACGAAGGCTTTAGTCGCATTTCGGTGATCTTCGGTTTGCCCGCAATGAACGTGGTGGGTTGCCTCTAGATCAAGACAATCATCCACATCGCCCGAGGAAATTGCACGAGCGAAATTCTCTTTCATGTATCTGTAAGCAACAGTCGGACCAGTTGCAAGCCTATTGGCAATTTCACTTGTTTTTGAAGCAAGCTCTTCTGGCTCGCAAACCCAATTCGTTAACCCCAATCTTAATGCCTCTTCGGAACTCACTCTGTCAGACAGAAAATACAACTCTCGCGCCTTTGCGGTTCCGACCAGCTGAGACATAAAAAAGGTGCCCCCATAGTCTCCAGAAAATCCAACGCGACCAAAAGCTGTAGTCATAATAGCGTTGGAAGACATAATCCTCAGATCACAGGCTAGCGCCAGAGAAAGCCCAGCACCCGCAGCCGCTCCTGGTAAAGCTGCGATCGTCGGTTTTGGCATACCGAATAATTTTCCAGCTGTTGCGCGCTGATTTACTCTCTGCCGATGAATGGCACCATCAATAGTGTTGTTACCCACCGTTCCATCGCCACTGGCAGCCATACCTTTGACATCGCCTCCGGCACAAAAACCTTTACCAGCACCGGTAAGCACGATGCATCTAACTTCCGGGTTTAGCTCCGCGCTAGCAAGCTGTTCCGACATGGCAGCCGTCATCTCTCCAGACATCGCATTTCTTGCTTCAGGTCGATTCATCGTCAGGGTCAACACCCCAGAATCTAACTCCCCCAAAAGATCATCCGTCCCCGTATTCACTGTTTCAGCCATGGAATCCCCCAAATAATATAGTTACTGATTTAATCTTAAGCCAACAATGGCAACATATTAACTTATTTTACCCGATCACACCTTTGCCTTTCATCGATTCAATCTGGTGCTCTTCATAACCCAGCTCCCTAAGGATTTCGGAACCATGCTCTCCTAAACCAGGGGCTCTCTTGGGTCCAACCTGTTCGACACTGGATACTTTAATCGGGTGATTAATCACTAAACCTGTCTCCATACTCTCATCGTCAGGCACAACTGCCATTTTATTTTCCAGAATCTGCCGATCATCCTTAGTTTCTTCGACAAGACCCACTAAATTGACAGGCAATTCAAACTCCTCGAATAGATCCAACCAGTCACGAGCATCTTTAGAGATGATGATCTTTTGAACTGTCTCGCTAAGCAGCGCACGGTTTTCAAACATTAATTCAGGAGTAGAAAAGCGCTCATCAGCTAATAAATGAAGAGCATCCAAAGCAGTCAACAAAATAGACAACAACTCTTCATTTCGAATCATGTTGAATTGCAACCAACGACCGTCTTGGGTTTGGTAGGGGCACATCATCGCTGAATAATCCCTACTACGACTCCGAAAATTAACGGAGTCGCCTCCAGCCATAACACCCTGCGCTATCCCGGAAACCGACCAAAGCCCATTGGCCAATAACGAGGTATGTACCATACCTCCTTCACCGGTTCGCTCGCGGTGTAAAAGTGCTGTCATGATTCCGGCATAAAGTGCCACTCCGGTAGGATGATCCCCCATACCGGGGAGCCCCTGGGTTGGCCGGGTATCTGGGGCTCTCATCAAATCCATCAAACCGCTTCGCGCCCAATAGGCCAATTGGTCAAACCCCTTTCGATCTCTCTCCGGTCCTTTTTCGCCATAGGCGGTAAGAGAAGCATAAATCATCGACTCATTGAGAGGACGCAAAACCTCGTACGTTAGACCAAGGCTCTCTCTTACACCGTAGGGTTGGTTAGTGATAAACACATCACAGCCCTCCACGAGCTTACGGAGCACTTCGATCCCTTGCTCTGACTTTAGATCCAATGCGATGCTTCTTTTATTACGACCGTCCAATTCCCAGAACCAGTTAGAGTCGGTTTCAAATCCACTAATACCAGCAAGCATCCTAAGCATATCGCCCTCGCCAGGCTGCTCAATCTTAACTACATCAGCCCCAAAATCGGCCAGCATCATAGCTGCAGCAGGCGCAGCAATCACCGTCGCACAGTCGACCACCTTGAGGCCAGACAATAAGTAATCTTTCACCTTAAGCTCACAGCTTGCCATCAGAAAATTTTGGCTCTTCCCACCAAGGAAAAAACTCGGGCAAATCAGTACTCACTTTACCCGGAAAATCAGGTTCCCTTTTCTCCAAAAACGCGTTGATGCCCTCTTTCGCATCTGGTGAAGTTGCTAACGCGTTGATCCCAGCGGTATCTACCCAATGAGCGTTGATCGGATCAGGGGCTCCTAGCATTCGCCACATCATGTGTCTGAGGACTGCATTAGAGACTTTGGAACTTCCCTGAACAAATTCCTTGGCGAGAGATCTAGCAGCAGGCAGCAGATCTTCTTTTTCATGTACGCTGCGAATAAGACCTGCCTCAAGCGCTTCCTCAGCTCTAAAAATTCTAGCCGAATAGCACCACTCTAAAGCCTTGCTAATTCCGACCAACCTGGGCAGGAACCATGAGGAGCAACCTTCTGGGACTATCCCTCTGGCCGAAAAAACGAAGCCCATCTTTGCTCCTTTGACCGCAATCCTAACGTCTGCAGCCAAAGTAAAGGTCATTCCGACTCCAACCGCTGGCCCATTAAAAGCCACAATGACCGGCTTTAGACTCCTAAAAAGTCGACGAGACAATTCGCCCCCGCCGTCCCCTACCTCTTTGCCCTCAAGCGCTTCTTCATGACCTTCCCAGGTTGAATCCCCTTTCGATAAATCCTGGCCAGCACAAAATCCTCTGCCTGCGCCGGTTATAATCACGGCGTGAACATCATCATCGGCATCGGCTCTGTCAAAAGCTTCGGTAATATCGCGAAGCATACCCCCGCTGAACGCATTTAGGATTTCAGGGCGATTCAAAGTAATCGTTAAAATCCCGTCCTCTACTTCATACAAAATGTTTTCAAAGCTCACGGCCACCTCCCATCAAATCGATTATTCATGTTTTCGCAATTTAGCTTAGGCAAAATCCAGTTAAAGACAAGCTACTATCACAGCTTTTTACTTTTCCTAAGTCTCACGATAGTACATGATGGAAGCGGGGAGAGAGCTGAGCTTACTATTGCTAATCATATAAAACGTTTTTGTGGCTCACCTATTGAACGTAAATAAGACTGGGTATTGTTAATGAACCTTAGCGTTAACGAAGATCCTTTGGGCTCCGAAAAGAGCTCAATCAAAGGAATGTTCGCATCCTTATTTTTTAGGGACTTTCGCTTAATCTGGTTTAGTGGCATTGCGGGCCTGTTCGCTATGAACATGCAAATCATGGCCCGAGGCTGGCTAATCTATGACATCACCGGTTCCGCCATGGATCTAACGTGGGTGATGCTTTCTTTCATGGCTCCTTCCCTATTTTTTTCCCTGCTCGGCGGTGTTATCGCTGACCGACTAAAAAAGAAACCCATTATCATTATTTCTGGTTCACTCAATACCGCTGCGACGATCGCCTTTGCATGGATTGTCTATCATGGACAAATCACGTTCGCCCATTTCATTTACTTCGGACTTTTTAACGGTACGGTTCTGGCCTTGAGCATGCCCGCAAGAGCCTCAGCCACTCCCGAAATTGTAGGAAAAGCCCACATAGTAAACGCGACTGCACTACAAAGTGCCACCTTTAACCTCTCGCGAATTGCAGGACCAGCTCTCGCTGGTTTGGTTATTCGGCTCGCTTCGGGGGGCGATACCTCGTCCCACGAGGGGGTCGGCATTGTCTTTTTTGTGGTTGCCGCTATGTACGGAATCTCAGTATTAATGACAATGCTAATGGAGTATCAAGGTAAACCTCATCAGGAAAGCAAAAGTCCCTTGCGGGATACCGTTGAAGCCTTTGTTTTTCTAAGAGAAGAAAAAACCTTGCTCGGCCTTCTTGTGCTTGGATTTGTACCGCTAACCTTTGGGTTTTCGGTTACCTTTCTGGCTCCTGTCTTTAATCAAGAAGCATTGGCAGGCAATGCATCAACTTTGAGCTTGCTGTTATCTGCTACAGGAATTGGAGCGCTGGCTGGCTCACTGATTCTGGCTAGACTTGGAAATATTGAAGAAAAAGGCAAGCTGATGTTCAGAACAGGCTACCTTTGGGCCGTATCCATTTGCCTATTTTCCACCGCGCAGACTATAGAGGCCGCACTGATTCTGATATCACTAACTGGGCTTTTCGGGGCAATCATTGGTTCGTTGAATATGGGACTAACACAGCTTCTAGTTCCTGATCATATCCGGGGTCGGGTGATGTCTATCATGATGATGACACACAGTTTTATGCCTATAGGCCTGATACCCATCAGCTCAATCGCAGAAAGTTATGGGATTACTTTAGCAATCATGCTGTCCGGCACTCTTGTGGGCCTTAGCCTGCTTGCAATTCGTCTTTGGTTACCAGAGCTCAATTCGATTAAAGACAATTTTGACTCACAGCCAGCAAGCAATCTCTCTACTGCCGATAAGTCAACCAACTTCTAATTATCGATCAATCGATAATCACTGTAATTTGCAAATAAGTGCTCGTCAGCCACATCTATCCCACCAACTGCTATGTGTATACGAAATTCGAAGTCCGTAGGAACTGTTCGGCCGTCGACCGCCGGCTGAAACTCGTAGTGCATAATGAACTCCTTCATCTTGGTAACGAAATTTGCTTTGAAAGGCTTTTGAGTTCGAACGTCCATCCATTCCAGGTAGTTTCCCTGCTTATTAATAGCCAGTTGTCCTTGCATCCTGCGCATCATCTTTTGATCCTCTCCCGTCGGCGTGAACAAGAACAGCCAACGCTCATTTTGATCCTCAAGTAGCTCTAAGCTACCAGGCTGTACCATGGTTTTAACACCTAGAGGAGATCTTTCCGGATATTTCTTGAGGTCTTCCGTTTGCTTGAGTTTATCCTTCGCGTACTGCTCCATTTCCTTATCAGAAGGCTCTTTACCGTCTGAACTTAATAGAACCCATGGCGCATTGACTCGGCTCGGGTCATAGTCTCCAACCACGTTCAAACCCTTCCTGGTAACCTGCTCCCTGAAAGCGAAGTGATCAACGTAGTCATCGTGAATTTTGTTCAATGCTTCTTGTAAAATAGACGGAAAATCCGGCTCTTCGGCAGCAGATTTTGCATCATTCACAGAGACCGACAAGCCTAATAGCAGGCAAGATAAAGTAACAAACTGTTGTCCGACCATTTTAATATTGACCATACCGCTTCTCCGCTTTCCTCCTGATTCAAAACAAGAGAAATTGTATAAAAATCCACTTTCCGATTCCTCTCGCACCCTATTAATTAACAAGTTAGTCTTGTTTCTTTTTTTGAAGAATACACAAATGAACTACGAATGCTTTGAGGTCACCATAGAAGACAGTGTCGCTCACATCAAATTAAACAGACCCGAAAAAAGAAACAGCATGAATCCTGCTTTTTGGCGCGAACTACCAGAGATAATCGAAGACATCGATGAAAACGTAAAGGCTCGAGCTATTGTTATATCCTCAACGGGACCGCATTTTTCGGCAGGGATGGACCTTGCTGCATTCTCCTCAAAGGAACCGAAGACTGACAAAGAAGCTAGAGATATGAAAATTCGTCATGGAGCTAGCTTTTATCGGGGCGCTCTTAATACCCAGCATACTTTCAATTCGATTGAAAACTGTCGAATTCCTGTGCTCGCTGCCATACAAGGCGGATGCATTGGTGGCGGTCTCGATATGATCACAGCTTGTGACATGCGGTATGCATCCGAGGACGCGTTTTTCACCATCTTCGAAGTCAATATCGGCATGACAGCAGATGTCGGGACATTCCCAAGACTGGTCAGACAAATTCCCGAGGGAATGGTTCGAGAACTCGCCTATACCGGAAGGAATATGATGGCAAAAGAAGCCAAGGAGATAGGTCTAATAAATCAGGTATACCCTGATCAAGGCTCGATGATTGAGGATGTAATGCGCATCGCGAAGGAAATCGCATCTAAACCACCATTGGCCGTATACGGGTGCAAACGGATGATCACTTATTCTCATGACCACTCGACCGCAGACTCTTTAGACTATATTGCTATCTGGAATGCCTCAATGTTACAAATCCCAGAAATGCAAGAGGCAATGCAAGCAAACTCAGAAAAACGACAAGGTGACTTTGTGGAATTACCTCCTCTCAAAAAAAATAGCTCCATACCCTAGAGCATAATGTTCTTTGATTAGGTCTGCTGAGAATTCTGATTTGAGCTTTCTTGTGGCAGAATCTGTACGCTAATTACATTTCTTTAAGGGAGGGGAAATGACTATACAGTTGAGACAAATCTGCCTTGTCGCAAGAAAACTTGAACCCGTGATCCAAGACTTAACAGCCATACTGGGGATTAATCGATGTTTTGTTGATCCAGGAGTTGGAGTATTTGGACTGGAAAATACGCTCATGCCGATTGGCAGAAATTTTCTAGAGGTAGTAGCGCCGATCGAGGAAAATACCGCCGGGGGAAGATACCTTGACCGCCGAAACGGCGACGGTGGCTATATGGTGATCACTCAGGCAGATAGCCTGGAGAGTCAACAACAGGTGCGACAAAACGCTTTGGATAATGGAGTACGTGTTGCCCATGAGACAGTCAGAGAAGACTGGAACCTTTGCCAGTTGCATCCTGGAGACCTCAAGGCCGCGTTCTTCGAAATCGAATCGGACTCACATAACGATTTTCAGGGTCACTGGCATCCGGTGGGAGGCCTGGGCTGGGAAGACAAGGTCAAACAAGATATTACCGTCGACTACTTAGGTGTCGAACTTCAAAGCGCAGATCCTCTCGAACTCGCTGAGCTTTGGGGAAAGGTCGCAGGTCTCAACATTGCGAGAAACGGGGCGGAATTTAGTATGGACTTTAACAACGCCACTATTCGATTTGTCGAAGCTGAGGACGGGAGAGGGCCTGGATTAGGTGGACTGGATATTGCCGTTGCAAATAGAGATCACATCTTGAGTGAAGCAGAGAATCGAGACTGCTTCGTGAGTGAAGACCGAGTCGACATTTGCGGAACCCGCTGGTATTTACACGAACACTAAATGATCCGCAGTCTCGACGACTATTCGTCGAGACTGTCCTAAGTCATTTCGCCGACGTCTTCACCATGCTCTCGCGCACGTTCAAGCCTAGTGGATTCATCCTTGGGCAAGTTCTTCCAAGCCAGGAATAAAAACACGAGGGTTAGAGCGAAAATCGACATTGAAGTCATAATCGCGCTGCGAAGCGCTTCAGCAGACTCCATTCCTCCTGCAGCATAGACATCTGACAGTTGTCCCATTACATAGGGCCCCATTGCAAGGCCAATCATCGTGTTGATCAATATATAGTACGCTCCTGCTACTGCTCTCATTCGAGGCATGACGAGGTCTGTTGCGGTTGATGGCGGAATTCCTGGCCAACAAGCGCTGAATAAGTGATGAGCAAAATTCAGGAAAAAAGCCATCATCAGACTTTCTGTATAGATCATCCATATTACCAAGGGCGCAGTCCCAAC
>Ga0111541_10000584_pt1 | contig 11834 bp, 15 predicted proteins | sample Knorr_S7_td_DCM__FD_83039 | JGI IMG/M metagenome (GOLD analysis project Ga0111541, IMG submission 83039) | Marine microbial communities from Southern Atlantic Ocean transect - Knorr_S7_td_DCM_ad_131m_LV_B (version 2) (version 2) | ecosystem: Environmental > Aquatic > Marine > Oceanic | place...
ATATCAAATAACCCAATTGGGATTATCATAATATTTAAGAATAAGAAGGCATTTAAAATAGAACGTTTTGTGCATCCCATATTTAATGCAGAAACACACCACATAATATTTATAATAATAAATGAATGTTGAAAGTGTGCTGTTAAGTTAGACCACAAACTGTAAACACCATCATTGCCAGGAGTAATAATTCCAAGTAGTGCCCCAGAAATCCCAAAGAAATATCCAATATCAAAAAATATTTGTTTGCGTGTATAAATTGCAAGCAAGATAGAGAAATAAGCGAAGTGACATGGTTGCAATGGAAGCTCTTTTAGTAGTTGAAAATCATATAATCCATTAATACTTCCATAATATCTACCAATATAATCTGCAAATTCTTGAACAATACTAATTCCAATTAAAAAATATCCAAATTTTACTTTATCATTGTCATCAATTTTTTTTCCATACCAATAAGTAAGGATCCAAACAATTAACATAGCAAACGAAATAGTATAATGTTGTGCTAGAAATTCCATTATTGCATTCCACTTGGTTTTTTGAATGTATGAATAATATCTATTTTATCTGATTGAGACATTCCTCCTGGATTTAATCCAAGTTCACCTTCTGGAATAACTGCATTTAATTCTTCATAGTAACTTACCCAATGTACAAATGGATTATTGCTATTTGGCTCATTAAATGTCATTGGATTTATGGCAAATAAGTTTTGTGTTGAATCAGATGATTGAAAACCTTGATAGATCACCTCTGAACAGTAATATGTATCATTTTCTAAATCAAAAATATAGTCATATGGCTTTCCTAAAATAGAATTTTCAATATAGTTGATTGCATCAGAGATCATATATGTATAATCTGGCTTTAATCTCCCCACAATGACTTTATTGCTGCGTTTAAGGAAATTATCAAGCGGTGTTTTTACTACTCGTTCACCAATTGCCTCGACCACAAAGATTTGGCTAAATTTATTGCCTTTTATTTCAGTAATAATACCATTATGTGAAAGTTGAGCACCATTGTATCCTGATGTAACCGCTTCAATTGCTTCACAAGGTGGACCACAATCCAAATCTTGGAATAAAATATCTCCAACTTGAAGTTCTGGAGTTGATTGTCTAGAAAAAATTAATAATAAAACTACAACAATAAGCGCTAATCGTTCATTCAGGCGATTCATTGGTATTATCAATAATTGTAATTTCTTTACCTGTGTATTCGTATCGATCTAAATCTGGCCATGCTTTTGCAACATCATGCCAATTATCAGATTTTCCAAAATCACTTTCACGTCTTTTCATTGCTTCTTGGTATTCTTCTTCAGAATTAAACCACAGTTCTGCCATGCCACAACATCCTCCTTCTTTATCCTCTTCAAAGAATGTTAATACATATTTAACAGGGTTTAATATTTTTACCATATGAGGTGCATGAATATTTTCCCAATGGTCAAAAAAATTAGAACGTTTGATATCTTTCCTGTTTTGAATGAAAAGTACTTTTTTTATCATTGTATTCTCCTTACAGTCCAAAACTAACATCTTTTTTTTATTTACAACATTATTATTTACTTATTACATTGGATTCTAGTTTTAATATGCTATCAAAAATAGGAGATTTATATGTTTAAGAAAATTTTAGCAACATTATTTTGCTTTTCACTGGTCTTTGCTCAAGCAAATGTCAATAAGTTTAAGCAACTGAATGAGGAGATTACAACTCCAAATACATATCGAACTGCTGCAGGGTATCCAGGAGAAGATTATTGGCAAGTAGAAGCTGATTATGTAATGGATCTTATATTAGATGATGATAAACAACGTCTATATGGTGAAGAAACAATTACATTTCACAATAATAGCCCTCACCCAATTCCATATCTTTGGGTACAGCTTGATCAGAACGTGAGAGCGTTAGATTCTGATAGTTATAAAGTGCAAACAAGCGGTGATTTTGGAGCACAAAGAGGAAGAGAAAAAGTGCAAGTAGGTGAATCTATTCCTTTGAGCACGTTAAAGAATTTCTATCGTGATTTTGATGGAGGGTTTAAAATTGAACATGTCAAAGATGGTTTAAATCGTGATATCCCTTATATCATTAATAAAACAATGATGCGCGTTGATATACCAGAACCAATCCGTTCGGGACAATCTTATAAATTTAAAATTAAATGGTGGTACAATATCAATGATCATATAAGAGATGGCGGAAGATCTGGGTATGAATATTTTGAAGAAGATGATAATTATATCTATACTATTGCACAATTCTTCCCACGCATGTGCATGTATAATGATGTTTATGGATGGCAAAATAAACAATTTTTAGGTCGAGGTGAATTCACATTAATTTTTGGAGACTATGATGTAAAAATTACTGTGCCTGCTGACCACGTTCTTGGTGCTACAGGAGTATTACAAAATCCACAACAAGTATTATCTAAAGAGCAAATTGATAGATTAGAAGAAGCAGAAACTGCTGATGAGCCTATAAAGATTGTAACTAATGCGGAAGCTTTAGAAAATGAAAAAGATCAATCTAAAGATGAAAAAACATGGCACTTTAAAGCAGAAGATGTTCGTGATTATGCATTTGCTACATCAAGAAAATATATATGGGACGCTATTGGAGTTGAAGTTGGAGGTAATACAGTCATGGCAATGTCATATTATCCAAACGAAGCAGAACCTTTGTGGGGACAATATTCTACAAAAGCTGTAGCCCATACGGTGGAAGTTTATTCAAAGTACACTTTTGATTATCCTTACCCAGTAGCAATTTCAGCTCATATCAATTATATGGGCATGGAATATCCAATGATTTGTTTTAATGGATATCGCCCTGAAGAAGATGGCACTTATTCTGAACGTACTAAACGAGGTTTAATTGGAGTGATTATTCATGAGGTTGGACATTTCTGGTTCCCTATGATTGTGAATTCAGATGAACGCCAATGGACTTGGATGGATGAAGGGCTTAACTCTTTTATGGATGATATAGCAGGAAGAGAATGGGATACAGAACTATTCCATCCTTCAAGAAACACAGACTATATTATTAATTATATGAAAGGTGATAAATCAAATATCATGCCGATTATGACTAATTCAGAATCGATTTATCAATTTGGTGCAAATGCATATGGAAAACCAACATTAGCACTAAATATTTTAAGAGATACTATCATGGGACGTGAGTTATTTGATTATGCTTTTAAAGAATATTCTAAAACATGGATGTTTAAACATCCAACTCCTACAGATTTCTTCCGTATTATGGAAAATGCATCTGCAGTAGACCTAGATTGGTTTTGGAGAGGATGGTTCTTTAGCAATGATCATGTAGATCTTTCTATTGAGTCTGTTGATTGGTATCAACTGGAGATGGATCCAGACAAGAAACAATCACTTGATGAAGATGATACTCAATATTATAGCGCAATGCTTGATGAGGAAGACATTGAAGCAACTGTGACAGATCGTGACCCAAATACTAGAGATTTTTATGATAATTATGATAAAAATCAAGTTACCAAGAGAGACAAAAGAGAATATCGTAATTTTCTCGATGATTTATCTGATGAAGAACGTGCTTTAGTAGACAAAAATGATCATTTTTATTCTGTTAAATTCTCAGATAACGATGGTATAATCATGCCTATCATTGTTCAGTTTGAATATGAAGATGGAGACAAAGAAGTGATTAAGATTCCAGTTGAAGTTTGGAGATTTAATCGAGGCGAAGTTACAAAAATCTTTAAAACAGAAAAGCCAATTAAGACTATGACTTTAGATCCATTTATACAAACTGCTGATGTTGACAGAAGTAATAATTATTGGCCTGAAAGAGTAGAGCCAACTCGATTCGAAACATTTAAGTCTTCTGGCTGGGGTGGAAGTAAGAATCTAATGCAGCGTGTACGTGATGATGCTGCTGCTGATGATGATTCAGAAGACGATTCTGAATAAAAAATGAATTCTATATCAAAGACAATAGGCTCAATAATGTTATTGAGCCTTATCTTTGCTCATCAGTTTTTTATTTCTACAACTGATGTCCAATTTAAATCAAAAGAAGAAAGAGTCGAAATCACTATTCAGGTTTTTACTCACGATGTTAATCTACTGTTAGAAAATGCTAACTATAACACACTACATTTAGGAACAGAAAAGGAAAGTGATGAAATCGATATATTTTTAGTGAATTACCTATCTGATAATTTTATTATTCAAGATTATATATGGAAATATGTTGGGAAAGAGGTTGGTTTAGATTACACTATTTTCTTTTTGGAAATAGAAAAATTCTCTTTATCTCCTAAAATTGCTATTTTGAATTCTATATTTATGGATTTATCGACCAAACAAGTTAATATTGTTAATTTTTATAATGATGGTAATGTGCAATCAGCAAGCATGACAATTGGTGAGCCAGTATTTTCTTTTAGTTTTCAGTAACTGTTTTATATCCTGTAAACCATATTACAACACCACCAAACATCATTGCGATGCATAACAGTTGCCCCATACTCAAGTTTAGTAAAATAAATCCTAAGTGATTGTCTGGTTCTCGAACATATTCAATAAAAAATCTAAAGAAAGCATACCCAAACACATAGAGACCACTATTAAATCCTAAAAATGTAAATCGTGTTCTAAGTGATTTGATTAAAAAATATAATACAATACCTTCAAAAAATGCTTCATACAATTGTGATGGATGTCTTAATTGATAATCACCTGCATTTGGGAAATACATCCCAATAGAGGCCTCTGTCACTCGTCCATATAGTTCTCCATTAATAAAATTCCCAATTCTTCCAAAAAAGTAACCTAAAGGAATTGCAGGAGTCAAAAAATCTGCAACAGTATATAGATGTAAACCTTTTTTTCTAGCATACATCCAAATTGCTATTAATACACCAATAACTCCTCCATGATAAGACATCCCTGCAATGCCAGTGAATTTCCATACTCCATTTTTGATAGAGAATGGAAGAAGGATTTCTAATGGATTGTCAATATAGTATTCAAAATTATAAAATAATACATACCCTAAACGTGCTCCTATAATTAGGGCAATAAAACACCAAGATAATAAATCTTCAAATTCTGGCAATGTAAGTTTTGTATACTCTTTGTTATTAATTTTTGATCTACACAATAGGTATACAATTCCAAATGCAACAAGATACATTGTTGAATACCAATAAATAGAAAAAGAACCAATCGATAATAAGATTGGATCCATTTTTGAAGGTAATGTTTGCCACCATACTATGAAATCCATACCGTAAAATACAAAAATTACTTTGTAACATAAAAAAAATTATATAATGTAGAGCAAGATTATGATTCTATCTGGAAAAGAGATTATAAATAGACAAGGCAATGATATAATTATTGATCCTTTCAATGAAAAACAGGTTAATCCGAATAGTTATAACTTAAAACTTCATAATGAGCTTGTTGTGTATGATTCTGACATATTAGATATGAAAAAAGATAATACAGGAACAAAGATGATTATACCAGAAGAAGGATTGTTATTAGAAAGTAATAAACTATATCTTGGTAGAACAGTGGAGTACACAGAAACTCATAACCTAATTCCTATGCTAGAAGGTCGATCTTCTGTTGGAAGGTTAGGTTTATTTGTTCATGTCACAGCGGGATTCGGAGATGTAGGTTTTAAAGGTTATTGGACGTTAGAAATTTTTTGTGTTCAACCAATTAAAATTTATCCAAACATAGAAATATGTCAAATTTTTTATCATTCTATTGATGGAGATTATACATCATATGAGGGCGGAAAATATCAAGCAAATCGAGATATCCAAACGAGTATGTTACACAAAGATTTTGAGGAAAAATAGTTGTCTTATATTTTTGTAAAAATTATAAGATTATATCAAATTCTGCTTTCTCCAATTTTAGGATCAAATTGTCGCTATCATCCTACATGTTCTCAGTATATGATTGATGCAATCAATGAGTGGGGCATTCTAAAAGGTGGAATCTTAGGTATAAAACGAATAACTAAATGCCATCCTTTTAGTTCAAAGGGTTTTGATCCAATTCCAAAAAAAATGAAAGATAAATAAAATGCATGAATGGATTTCATTTTTAGAAAGTGTTCTTAGTAATAATTTTACATTTTCTGTTATTTTTGTCTTAGGGATGTTCCATGCATTAGAGCCAGGCCATGGAAAAACATTGATTCTCGCATATATGAGTGGAGGTTCAATGCGTTTTTTTGGTGCAATACAACTGATTACAGGGCTGATTATTACACATTTTGCTTTATTCTCTTTAATAGCATTTTTATTACAAGCAGGCAATGAATCTTTCCCTATTTTAGGAAAGATTGGTCCCCTATTTATTATTTTATTAGGACTGTATTTATTATATAGGTCTATGAAAGAAATTCGTCATGAGCATGATGATGAATGTGAAGAACCGATGCATTTTCATTTTAATGAATCAAGATTTTCAAGTCCATTTATTACTGGAATGGTTGCAGGCTTAATTCCTTGTCCATCTGCGGTGGCGGTGTTATTAATTGCAGGAACAAAGTTTAGCAGTGAAACCTTAATTTTGTATTCTAGTATTCTTATATATGTTTTAGGTATTGCTTTAACATTAATTGGAATTATGATTTTATTTTTATTATTTAAAGACAGATTTAGTAATCAACTAAATTCAATTAATCAAAAGTTTAATACAAACATAATTGCTGCTGTTTTAATCATAATAATAGGAATACTGTATTTTTTAATGAATTTCTATGGCTTAGGACATCAGCATTAAAGAACTTCTATACCAAATTTCTTCAATAAGCTTGCCAAAATAAGAAATAAAGAAACCATAACAACTAAAGAAAGTGCCATACTGAATCCAAATGAAATATTCTTCTTTAATAAGTATGGGAATAGTATAAAAAATGATAAAGACAATAGTGTCATCCAAAATATATTATAAGATAATGATATAATACGTTCTGTATCTTTTGTTTCAACTTGTAACCAGCTAATAGTTAGAATTGACATAATAGGGAGGGATACAATAATTGAACCTAGAATAATACTTTTTTTTGCAACTTCAGATGCAATAAAGATAATTATAGCAGATAAGATAATTTTAATTGCTTCGAACATGGTTTTTTGTAATTTTCATGAAATAATTTAATGAGAAATTAAGAAATGGACTTAAGTAATATTTATATTGGTTTTGCGCTTGCAACTTTTGCTGGGCTTAGCACAGGGATTGGTAGTTTTTTAGGATTATACTCTAAATTTGAAAATAAAAGACTATTATCAATATCTCTTGGTTTTGCAGCTGGTATCATGATTTATGTTTCTTTCGTAGAACTTCTTAAGCTTTCTTTCGAAGATTTATCATTGTTATACGGAGATACATATGGCAGTTTAATTGGAGTTACTGCATTTACTGCAGGATTATTAATCATGTTATTTATTGATCAACTCTTTGATCATCATTCAATTGCTGATTTTATTGCACGATCTTCAAATAAAAATGAAACCGTATTGATTCGTACAGGAGTATTTTCTGCAATTGCTCTAGCTATTCATAATTTTCCAGAAGGATTTGCAACATTTACAGCTGCGGTATATGATCCTACTGTTGGAGCAACGCTCGCATTTGCTATTGCAATTCACAATATCCCTGAAGGATTAGCTGTATCAGTTCCTATTTATTATGCTACCAAAAATAAATCCAAAGCATTCTGGTTATCTTTTTGTTCAGGTCTTGCTGAACCTGTTGGTGCATTAATTGGATTTTTAGTTTTTAGTACAGTGTATAATGAAGGACTGTTTGGAATATCTTTTGCTCTTTGTGCTGGCATTATGATTTATGTTGCTTTAAATGAGCTTTTACCTGTTTCAAAAGAATATGGTGAGCCGACTGATCCTATCATAGGAGTAACTGCTGGAATGATTGTAATGGCAATAAGTTTAATACTGCTGTATGCCTAAGCAATTATTTTATTAGAGAAACTATTTCTTCTGAAAGTGGTTTTACTTTGGAATCAAAAAAACCAACTAATTTTCCATCTTCATCTATGATATATTTACAAAAATTCCAACTAGGTTTTTGATCATTCCATCCATTTAATTCTTTATTTGATAACCAATGATAAACGGGACTTTGTTTTTTACCTTTAGTTGTTATTTTTTCAAACATTTGGAAGGTAACCCCATAATTACTCTCACAAAATTCTGCTATTTCTTCATTGCTCCCTCTTTCTTGAAATAAAAAATCATTTGCAGGAAATCCTAAAATAGCAACCTTATTCCCATATAGTTCATGTAATTTTTGCAAACCTTCATATTGATAGGTATAGCCACATTTTGATGCAACATTTACAATTAATACTTTTTTCCCTTTAAATTTTTCAAATGAAATTTCTTGTCCATCAATTGTAACTGCCTTTAAATCATAGAAATTTGAACTTGAAACCATACTATTATTTTTTGCTATTCTTTTGTATGAAAATCCACTCAACATAATAACGATTGAAAAACCAATTAGGGTTATTAACCAATAATGTGTTGGTATTAATATTTTTATCATAACTATCCTTAAAATTTTACAAATTCTAACATGATTTTTGTAAAAAAAGAAGAATTATCGGATACAGCACAGTGGATTGCAAATAATTTTGAACAAATATTTGTTATTTTTTGTATTTTCTGTGTCTTAATATCTTCATTATTTTTTTTAAGGTTGTATAATAATAGATATCGCGAATGAGAAATTATTTATTAATAATTATATGTTTTACTGTGCTTTCTTGTGCTAACAAAGAAGAAACATCTCCAAAAGATAATCCTAAATCTATTGAACAAAATCAAAGATCATCTCAAGATAAATCTCAAATAAGTCAGATTGTTTTTCGAGATGCTCAAGGTAATTTACTAACTGAAGCAGAAAAAGATAGTTTGCTTGATAATACAAGTGGAATTCAAGCTTTAAGGCGAATCAATGATAATAATACTGAATATATACTCTTTAAAAATTTTGATGACCTAAGAGGTTTTGTGCCAGATGACACTGTTGACAATCTAATCCAAGAATATAATTTAATGCAGTCAGGCGGTAGAGGCGCTGTTATTACCCAAAGAATAATAGATACATGGAAAGATCAAAAATTACCAAAAGGTGATTTGAATATGTTGGATGGCTCAGTGAAATCTTTCAAAGATTTTGAAGGAAAAATCTTAGTATTAAATTTTTGGTATATCGCTTGTAGCCCATGTATTCTTGAAATGCCATACTTGAATCAGTTAGTTGAAAAATACAAAAATGAAGACATCGAATTTTTGGCATTAAGTTTTGATTCTATTCCAGATATAAAGAATTTTCTATCACGTACCGAATTCAATTATATTCATGGATCAATTGACAGAAATTTTATGTATGAATTTACTCCGGTATCACCTGGGCACTTTATTGTCGATAAAAATGGAATTATTAGAGATATTTTAATTGGTGCACCAAGGAATACCGAACAAATTTATGGCAAGCTTATTTCGGTCATAGAAAAAATAAAAAAATGAATTTTGAATCAATTATTCGTTTTGTAATATATAACATGAAAGCTAAACAACTGTTATCAGTCATCTTTCTATCAACATCTTTGTTAGCGCAAGGTCATATGGTATCTTCTAATCAAAATGCAGTTATTGTTTCTTTTGGATATGATAGGAGCGTTGATTTTTTTGGTGAAGGAAAGTTTTTAAGAGATAGTTATAATAATTCATTAAACCTGTCTTACATATATAATGAATTTCTTGGATTTGATCTTTCTTATGGTTATTCCTTATTTAATCGTAAAGATTCTTATAGTGATGTAGAAAACACGTTCGATTTTTCTGATAATTTTAGAGAGAATAATCCTGATGTTAGTGATAAAGGGTTCTCTTTCGGTGTAACTTATCATTTAGAAAATAATGAAAAAATGCCTATTGATATGTCATTTGGTTTAAGGTATGGAAATGGCGACTATAACAATGATATTTTAAATGCGACCAATCAAGATTTTTATAGAAAATATTATGCTTTAGAAGTTGCTGGCTATACAACAATAGAAGCAAATGCAAATTTTAATGTAGGTCCAATCTTCAAATTAAGCTTTGTAAATGAAAAAAATATTCATGATGAGATTACTATTGTTGAAGAGATAGTCACAACTGACACAGTTTCAAAAAATAATAATCATGTTAATATAAGAGTTGGATTTCCAATATTATTTGATGAAGGAGCTTTTCAAAACTTAGGAGAAACTCAATTTATTGTAGAGCCTATCTTATCTAATGCATTTGGGGAAACATATTTTGGAATCAATATAGGTTTTTTATTTAATAATTAATAAAAAGGTATTATTGGCTCCTCAATTTAATATCCATAAAGACATTTCAAAAGCTGAGACATTACCATCTTCTTTTTATAAGAATCATGATATATTTGAACAAGTAAAAGAGAAAATTTTTTTAAAATCATGGCAGTGGCTTGGTGATAATTCATCTCTGAAATTAACCAATTCCATTCAACCACTTACTTTGTTAGACGGATTTCTAACAGAACCTATTTTATTAACTAGAAATGACGAAGGAAAAATTAATTGTATGACTAATGTTTGTACACATAGAGCTCATCTTTTAGCTTTAGGGCCTGGTCAATCAAAGAATATTAAATGCACGTATCATGGTAGAACATTTGATATAAATGGTAATTTCAAATCAATGCCAGAATTTGACAAGACAAAAGATTTTCCAAGAGATTGTGACAATTTATATAAATTTCCACTTGCTGAATGGGGACCATTCTTATTTGCAGGACTAAATCCATCTTTTGATTTTGAAGAAGTTCTTAAGCCTATGAATGAAAGAGTTGGATTTTTGCCGTTAGATCAATTTTCATTTGATAGTAGTTTTTCTAAGGATTATTTAGTACAAGCACACTGGGCTTTATATTGCGATAATTATCTAGAAGGGTTTCATATTCCTTTTGTACATGAGGGTTTAAATAAAGTTTTAGACTATGGAAGCTATACCACAGAATTATATAAATATTCCAATCTTCAGATTGGCTATTCAGATGATGCCAATGAAACTTTTGATTTTCCAAAAGATCATATTGACTATGGAAAGCAAGTTGCAGCATATTATTTTTGGGTTTTCCCTAATATGATGTTCAATTTTTATCCATGGGGATTATCTGTAAATATTGTTAAACCAATTAGTATCAATCGAACTAAAATTTCTTTTCTATCTTATGTTTATGATCCTACCAAACTTCATAAAGGAGCTGGGAATGATATTGATAAAGTCGAAAGAGAAGATGAATTTATTGTTGAAAATGAAAGTAAAGGTATTCAATCTTCATTCTATCAATCTGGAAGATTCTCCCCCACAAGAGAAAAAGGCGTACATCATTTCCAAAGATTAATAGCAAAATTTCTAGATTAAAAAATCTCTTGATAATAAAAAAAGGCGGGAGATAGATGCTTTATAGTTACTGATACTAGTCGAGATATAATATTGATTATAATAGCAAATGAATAAACCCCCGCCCCAACTAACTCATATTGACTATCAAATTTTATAATATTTTTTATAAAAAACAATAAAAAACCGACTGGTCGGTCTTTTTTTAATAAAATTATATCATAATAAGGTGTTATAATGAGGAAACTTTGCAGCCCGTAGGGGAATCGAACCCCTGTTGCATGGATGAAAACCATGAGTCCTAACCACTAGACGAACGGGCCAAAAAAACGTGAGTAATTTAGGTTATGACTAGTGA
>Ga0111541_10000585_pt1 | contig 11825 bp, 9 predicted proteins | sample Knorr_S7_td_DCM__FD_83039 | JGI IMG/M metagenome (GOLD analysis project Ga0111541, IMG submission 83039) | Marine microbial communities from Southern Atlantic Ocean transect - Knorr_S7_td_DCM_ad_131m_LV_B (version 2) (version 2) | ecosystem: Environmental > Aquatic > Marine > Oceanic | place...
ACTGTTGAGTCCCTGCCGATATAAGTTTGAAGGGCGAGTTCGTTAACTTGGTCACTTAGGATGGATTGCTGCTCGGCCAGATTCTCTGACTGTCTTTCCGCTGCTGTTACTGCGAGGGTGGCGCCTTCCAGCGCTCGTTCGGCAAGGGTTAGATCATCTCGCTGTTCGGCGACTAAGAGGTCAAGGTCAGCCAGTGCTTGCCCAACTTCTTCCACTTCGGCCGAAGCAGTGTCAACAACTCGAGCTTGATTTAGAATTTCAGCCTGAAATTCATCGCGCTCTTTGCGTAACTGCTGCACCTGCTTTTCTAAAGCAGCTTTTTCTTTTCGTAATTGGGCGCTGCTTTTGCCAGCGCTGCTTGCCGAAGGGATTACAAAAAAGGTCCCGGCGAGCACCACTGCAATAGCTACTGCTGAAAATCGGCGTGCGCGCGACAGGTCCACATTCCTTTGTTCGTCGTTGCAGTTCAAAGGTACCGATCAAGTTGGCAGTGTGGGTATCGCCCTTGTCAAATAGCCTCGTCTACAACACTGTTCTTTAGAAGGCCGATGCCGGGGACTTCGAACTCGACCTGGTCCCCAGCGCTCAACCAGACCTGTGGCTCCATAGACCCACCTGTTCCCTCGGGCGAACCAGTGGCAATAATGTCACCTGGTTCAAGGGGCATAATCTGCGACATATACGCCACTAGCTCTTCGACGCTGAAAATCATCTCGTTCACGCCGGAATGTTGCCTTTGTTCGCCGTTTACGCGAGTGGTAACTGACAGGGCCGAGGGATCTGGGAGTAAATCGCTGGTGACGATCCAAGGTCCACATGACCCCGACCGATAAAAATTCTTCCCGGCAGCAACCCCGTGCCTCTGCCAATCTCGGACTGAGCCGTCGTTTAATATTGTGTAACCCGCAACGTGTTCTAGAGCATCAGACTCAGAGATATGCCTTCCTGAGCGACCGATTACTACAGCCAGTTCCACCTCATAATCCAATTGGTCCGACGCTATGGGTCGCACCAAAGCTTCGTTGTGGGCGACTAGCGAACCCGGAGGTTTATTGAAGTAAACAGGCTGTTTGGGCAACTTCACTTCGCCGCCCAGCGGGTACTTTTTGTGATAGTTCAAGCCAGCGCAAAGCATTCGACGTTGATTGGGAATTGGAATATCAAATGAAATTGCTTCCCATGCGTGATCGGCGGGCGCATCCTCGAAAGCTCGGAATTGGTCTAGCGCGCCCAAACAACTCCCCAAGTCCTGGCTGTCTGTTCTCGATCCCAGGTCTATGACCCCGTCATCAACCCCAATCCCGAAGCTAGATTGGCCACCAAAAGTAAAGCTAAGAAGTCGCATCCCATGACCCTACATATACCCGGGGCCTGCCGTGAGATCTGCTTAGCTTTCCGATAGTGAAACCCAAAGCCGTAATTTTCGACGTCGGGGGAGTTCTATTGGAATCTCCCTTCGTAGCAGCTCTTCGCTGGGCTCAAGAGTGGGAAATCCCTCTTGACGCTCTTAAAACGATTTTCGGTGATTATTCCCGAGCATCCTCATCCGGTCAGTCGCCCATGTGGCACGAGGTGGAATGTGGTCGCGTTGAGTTGGCGACATTTGTGTTGCAGATGCAAAAGACGCTGGGAGCAACATTGCCTTTGAGCCATAAGGCGAGGACTTTAACCGCAGACGACTTCAACCCATTTACTGATGGAGAACCAGTGGCCGCGATGATCGAACTCGTTCATGAAGTCAGAGGCCGGGGACTTAAGACTGGGATCTTGACCAACAATGTCAGAGAGTGGAGTGCCTGGAGAGAAAAAATTCCCATGGATGCATTCGACGCGGTTATCGATTCCTGCCAGGTCGGGATTAGAAAACCGGAACCTGATATATACCTACTTATCTGCAAAAAGTTGTCATTAACTCCGAGTTCCTGTCTGTTCCTTGACGACCACCCAGCGAATGTCGAAGCAGCAGTAGCAGTAGGTCTTGATGCGCTGCTAGTTACTGAAGACTTTGATGCCGCAGTCTCAGAAGTCCGATCCCGTTTCTAATCAGCGCGAAGTTCTCGCACCGGTTCTCCTCCGCCGTCGCGAATAGTTCGTTCCGCTCGTTCGATATCCGCTCCATGAAGAACCCCTGTCCACCCTGGCAACTCAAGCGGGACTTCGGGTTTGCTTGGGTGGAGCACTAAACGAGCCTCAGTATCCACTCCCCACTCACAACTCAGCGAAGCTCTCTGTCCTCTGATAGCGACTAGATGCAGACCCACTTTCGTGGCAACCAAAACCGACCTTCTGCGACGCGCGAAGTGATCCCATCCGGCAAGCACAGATAGAGCTAAGGGCAACAGGGTGCTCCACGACGCAGCCAACACGAAGCCCAGAGCGCAGATAGCAGACCGCACGATCAACTCTTTCTTCTGTGTGGAAACTAACGCAGGGTCGCTTATGGCAACCCCTGACCTCACCTCCTCACTGAGAATCTGAGCTACTAGTGCTCGATCAGCGAGAGAACGACGACTCATCGAAGAACCCGTGTGTAGATGACGAAAGAACGATTCCGAGATATGGCTACGCAACCCACACTGCGGGCTTTCTGTTGTACCAGGACGAAGCGTCCTCAAGTTGTTGACCAACTTGAAGTAACAAGGACTCTCCATGCATGGCCGCCACTAACTGAACTCCTATCGGCAGTCCCTCTTTACTGGTATGCATGGGTAAAGAGATTGCGGGCTGGCCAGTGATGTTGAACTGAGCAGTGAAGAGAAGCAATTCGCGAAGGCGTTTTGTGCCTGTTCTTGGATCTCGCAACTCGCCAATTTTCGGTGGAGGTTCAGCGATGACAGGAGTGAGCAATAGATCAAACTCTTGCCACCAGCTAGCCATTTGTCGAGTATAAGAATGAAACCATTCAACAGAAGCTAGGTAGTCGGTCGCTGAATACTTTCGCCCGAGTTCAACTAGAGCCTGTGTGTCGGCCTCCATATCGCCGGTCTCAAACCTCCTACCAACAGCGTCCTGGAGTTTCTCAACTGAGAACGCCTCGCTTGAAGCTAAGACGACTTTGAAGTGCTCAAACAAATCGTCATCAAATAAAGCATCCGGTTTCGCTACCTCAACGAGGTGACCGAGATCTTGCAGTGCTAGTGCAGTTTGTTCTACAGCCATAATGCACTCAGGGTGGACCGTCCCCCAGGACGACTCTGTGACCAACCCGACTCGTAGCTGCCTTGGAACGTCGGATATCGCTTGTTCGAAAGACATCGCCGGAAGCGGAGCCCAATATGGATCCCCAATCCATGGTTGAGAAATTCCGTCCAGGACTCGCGCGGTGTCGCGAATGGTTCTGGTGACAACGCCGTCGATTGCTGCTCCTGCCCATGCCTCTCCGATTTTTGGGCCGAAGGAGACCCTACCCTTGCTCGGTTTTAGCCCGACTAGCCCACATTCTGATGCCGGAATACGAATAGATCCGCCGCCGTCGTTTGCATGAGCGATGGGAACAATGCCAGCGGCCACTGCAGCTGCGGACCCACCGCTTGAACCCCCGGTTGAGTGATCAATGTTCCAAGGATTTCGACAGACGCCATGAGAAATAGGTTCGGTTGTTACGGTTCCACCAAACTCTGGTGTGTTAGTACGACCAAAATTCACTAGCCCTAACTGTTGAAACATTGTTGCAAGGTGGGTTGTGTGCCCAGCCCGAAAGTCGGAATCGCGCAGTGCAACGTTGCCTGCGTGGTAGGGATCCCCCTTGGTCATAACGGTCAAATCTTTGGTGAGGAATGGCACCCCCCGCAACGTTGCTTGCTCGGAGGTCTTCTGCTTCGACATGTCCGCTGCCACAGAGCGAGCCTGTTCGTCTAGCCGGTGAATGATTGCGTTGAGCTTTGGATTAATAGCATCCGCTCGGGCGATAGCTTCTTCTAAAAGTTCTGTGGGTGAAGCCTTGCCCTGTTGCACTAGGCGAGCAAGCTCAACTCCGTCTACAACCGCGTTCTGCATAAACGAAAAGTACTCCGAACCGAGCTGACTTTCTTGACTTTGATCGAACATATGTTCGATCATGGGCGTATGGGCTTCAATAATCCGGCTATGCCATGGCGAGAACTTGAGCGCCGACTCTCGGATCGCCAAATGGTGACTACAGATGTTTCTTTGAGTGGGGATGATGATTTAGGTAGTCGGACACGCGAACTGATTTCTGGGTCGCATAGACCGCAAACTGTTCGGAAGTCAGTTCCCTATGCAGAGTTACATGTGCATTCACATTTCAGTTTCCTTGATGGTGCCTCAAGTCCCGAGGAATTAGTTCGAGAGGCTGCGCGACTCGAATTAGATGCCTTGGCATTAACAGACCATGGAGGTTTATACGGTGTTGTGCGATTTGCCGAATGCGCGCGAGAAGTTGGAATTCCAACAATTTTTGGCGCTGAGATCACCGTAGATGCCTGGCAGCCTGAAGAGCACTCGTCTTGTGAAGGAACGCCTAGAAGCGCATCTCGCGTTGGTTCCGTCGATCCGTCAGGTAAACGCCTTGTTGTGTTGGCCCGCCACCCTGCCGGGTATGCGTCGCTTTCGGCCCTTTTGTCGCGAAGTCAAATGGCTGGAGAAAAGAATTCACCGCGTCTATCCATGTCCGAATTACTTGATGCAGCAGATTCTCACCGAGGTGATTGGGCGATACTCACCGCGGGTCGCCGGGGTGTCGTGCCCGCTGTGCTTCAGAGAGAAGGTTTAGGGGAAGCAAAAAAAGAACTTTGCCGAATAGTTGAAGCCGCCGGGAGACAAAATGTTTTTGTTGAACTTTGGCGCCATGGTGACCCCTTTGATGATGCCCGAAATGATTACTTGGCGGATCTAGCTGCTGAACAAAAAGTTGGTTTGCTCTGCACGAATGCCGTCCATTACGCCACCCCGACTCAACGCCACTTGGCGAGAGCAATGTCAGCAATTCGAAGTCGTAAGTCCCTCGAACAAATAGATGGGTGGCTTCCTGGTAATGGCTCCGCTCATTTACGGTCAGGGGTTGAACAAAAACTTTGGTTCGCTCGGTATCCCGGTGTTGTTGAGACATCTATGGAATTAGGACTTGATTGCGCTTTTGATCTTTCGCTTGTTGCTCCAAAGCTTCCTCCGTATCCGTGTCCCGGTGGTTTAGATGAAATGGCGTATCTAAGAAAGATCGCTTATGAAGGAGCTCGAAATCGCTATGGGACTCAATCTGCTGAGAAAGTTCCTGGGGCTTGGCAACAGATTTATCATGAACTGGACCTGATTCAGCAACTCGGGTTTCCTGGCTATTTTCTTGTGGTCTGGGACATAGTTTCGTTCTGTCGGAGCCGAGATATTTTCTGTCAAGGTCGGGGCTCGGCGGCTAACTCGGCCGTTTGTTATGCCCTTGGGATCACAAACGTTGATGCTGTCTCGCTTGGACTTTTATTTGAGCGGTTTTTGTCGCCTGAGCGAGATGGACCTCCTGATATTGACCTTGATATTGAGAGTGGAAGACGCGAAGAAGTAATCCAATATGTCTTTGATCGGTATGGCAGGGAACACACAGCTCAGGTTGCGAATGTGATTACCTATCGAACTCGATCAGCAGTTCGTGATGCTGCTCGTGCGTTGGGTTACAACTCCGGACAACAAGACGCTTGGTCTAAATCTTTTGATCACCACCAGAAAGTCCAGTCGCTACAAAGAAGCGATGATGGAAATGAGAAATCGATACCAGATGATGTTTTGCGGTTGGCTTCAGAAATTGAGCGAGCACCGCGTCATCTAGGTATTCACTCGGGTGGGATGGTGATCTGTGATCGCCCCATAGTCGAAGTTTGTCCGGTTGAGTGGGCGAGAAAAGCCAAAAGGTCTGTGCTGCAGTGGGATAAGGATGATTGTGCTGCCGCTGGGTTAGTGAAGTTCGATTTGCTTGGTTTAGGAATGCTTTCAGCACTGCATGCCGCTGTGGATTTGATCGCCCAAACTCACGGGACGGAAGTCGATCTTGGAGCTTTGCCTCAAGAGGAAGAGGTTTATGACATGTTGTGTCGTGCTGACTCGATTGGTGTGTTCCAAGTCGAATCACGGGCACAAATGGCCACTCTTCCCAGACTTCGCCCGCGCTGTTTTTACGATTTAGTAGTTGAAGTTGCACTCATTCGTCCTGGTCCTATCCAAGGTGGTTCTGTGCATCCGTATATTCGTCGTCGTAACGGAGAAGAGCCTGTCACGTATCTTCATCCTCTTCTTGAATCATCTCTTTCCAAAACTCTCGGGATTCCGCTTTTTCAGGAACAGTTGATGCAAATGGCGATTGATGTAGCGGGTTTCACAGCGGCAGAGGCTGATGAGTTGCGCCAAGCAATGGGTGCTAAGCGGTCTCGAGAACGAATGGGGCGTCTTCGGTGTCGGCTGTACGAGGGCATGTCGGAACGAGGAGTTGAAGGCAAAGTTGCTGACCAGATTTGGGACAAAATGGTTGCTTTTGCTAATTACGGGTTTCCGGAAAGCCATTCGGTTTCGTTTGCCCACCTTGTTTACGCCTCGTCATGGATTAAGTATCACTATCCAGCGGCTTTTTGTGCTGCGCTACTTAACTCTCAGCCGATGGGGTTTTATTCGCCGCATTCGTTGGCACAAGATGCAAGACGTCATGGGGTAAAGGTCCTCACTCCGGACCTCAATGCTTCAGTAGATCAAGCGATACTTGAATCTTGTGACGAATCGATCGATGGAGTAGCTGTCAGGCTTGGTTTCTCATCTGTCAGAGGTATTGGCGCGGATCTAGCTTTTGAGATTGCTGCTGCCGGGCCGTATAAGGATTTAGAACAATTATCTCGACGCACCAATGCATCTCGCAAACAACTTGAAGCATTAGCTACGGCAGGGGCTTTCGGGTGTTTCGGGTTTACACGTCGCGAGGCATTGTGGGCTGTGGGCGCCGTTGCTCAATCGCGTTCAGATCGTCTTCGCGGAATCGTGACCGGTGCTTCTGCTCCATCCTTACCGGGCATGTCATTGCGAGAGGAAGCAGTTTCTGACTTGTGGGCTACTGGCATAGCCCCAGACGGGCATCCGACTCGATTTGTACGTGAAGTACTGAAACGTAGGGGTGTAGTTACCGCATCTGACCTTTCGAATTGTGAGTTTCGTAAGGTCAAGGTGGCAGGTGTGGTGACTCACCGCCAACGTCCAGCGACAGCATCTGGAACAGTTTTCGTCAATCTTGAAGATGAGACGGGCCTTATTAACGTGATTGTTTCAAGCGGTTGCTGGTTACGCTTCCGATCCATTCTTCGCTCTCAAACGGCGCTTATTGTGACTGGCAGACTTGAACGACATGAAGGAGTTGTAAACGTTATTGCTGAACGAATCGAGGCATTAAGTGTTGGGTCTACTATCGCAAGCCGGGACTTTCGATGAATCAGATCTTCAGCCCAGGGGTCGACCAAATGGACGCTTCTCTTGCCAACTTTCCATGAACGCTTCTGCCTTGTAGCAAGCAGCCATGAAAGTCCCATCCTCGTGATCGGCAATCTCTCCAAGCAGTCCGTTCACCGTTTCGGTCGTGGAGTCTCGTAGGGCATCATGGCTAGTCTCTTCTGGAGCCCACCAAGCCAGCGTTGGACCCACTCTGGTGAGGAAATCAGGGGCGACCGGGGCGCCGTTCTTTCTTAAAACGGCCAACGCCTTAGATGAAATAGAAGCCGCTGAAGTGGCAATGATTGGTGTGTCGTTAGTGCTAGTAGCACCTTCGCCTGACATAGCGCCTGGCTTCGAGCCAACAAAAATAGCGTCGAGATCAGAATTCCAGATTTGCCATGGTTTCCCGACCGTGCCTAACTGCTCAACGCAATTGGCTCCGGATTCCATCCACGCATCTGCGAGAGTCGCACTATCGAAGTCGCCCGACACGCATCCCTTAGCAGTTGAAATTGTGTGAATTTTACCGCCGCGATTTTCGACTTCTCTTGCTATTGAGAGACCAACCTGGTCGAAACCTTCTATGGCTACCTGCCAATTGCTGTCGGATTTTTGAAATCGGGAAGCACAGGTCACAGCGCCGATGGCTACCAGCTCGTCTTCGAAAGCGACACCATCACGATCGCTCTTAGCTATCGGGTTTCGGTTGTCGTAGTGAAGCACAGGGGCGAGCAAAGCGTTGTCGAGTCTTAAACCAGGATTGGTAAGTAGTTGTTGAGATTCGAATTGGCTCGCTAACTCTTCGGCGAGGGCGGCGACAGCTCCCTCTGTATCTTCGGGGTCGACCTTCAAGCCGATGGTAGCGCCGCTTTTGCGCTCTTCGTTCAAAGCGAACACGTATGTCTGGTGTCGCACCAACATCTCTGCGTTACCCGGCGCGAGTTTGGCACCCAAGCGGGTCGGACCCACGTAGGTTTCCGCGTTGGGGACATCGTAAATGACGAAGCCTTTGGTTGATTCCAGTTGCTTAATTTCCACAACTGAATTGTGCCACTTAAGCAGCCTTTGGACACTATGCACCCCTAAAGTCGGCATGTTCAGTTAGCTGCGGACAACTACGACTCCCTGTAAGAGAGACTCGATGCGATTTTCTGAAGCGATGGAGATGGAAGAACGAGAAGTGGGTCGATTAGTTGCCCATTTTGATCGTTCCTGGTGGGTGGTTAATGGCCCCAACGGAGGGGTCATTGCGGCGCTGATGGTTAGAGCAGCTCAACACTGTTTGACGGGAGACCGTTGCGTCCGGACAATAACTACTCACTTCGTTTCTGCCCCTAAAGAAGGGCCAGTTAGCATTGAAGTAACGGTTGAGCGACAAGGAAAAATAGCGGGATTCGCTTCACTTCGAATGGTTCAAGAAGACCGTCTAATAGCTACTTCGTTAGTTGCAGTTGCAGCGGTGGACCAAGTTCCGCACCAGTGGGAACAGCGAAACTTTCCGAAACTTCCAAGCCTCGAAAACTGTTGGCTGATGAAAACCACCCCGCCATTAGTCCCTTTGCATAGCCGATGGGACCGACGCTGGGGTTTGGGAGTTCCCGGGGTGCCTGACACTTCGACAGTGGCTGGGGGATACGAAGCCGGAGGTTGGATCCGACTCTCCGAGCCGGAGCTTTACGATGAGGCCCTACTCGCGGCCATGTCAGACGCATGGGTGCCAGCGATTATGGCTCACACCGATTTGGCTGTTCATGCACCGACTCTGGAGTTAACAGTGCAGTTTCGGACTGACCCCAGAGAACTTGATATGAGTTCAGATACTTACTGCGCTGCAGTTTTCCGGCAACTCTCGGGCAGAGAGGGATTCATTGACGAAACGGGCGAAATATGGTCCCCGGACGGACAACTTTTGGCTCTTTCGCGTCAGCTTGCGGTGCTGCTTCCTAGAAATGATGACATGGTCGGCAATTGGGAATTCGTTGGTCCCTAGTCGCGTGCGCATTCCTGAGTTAACGTCAAAGTTGTGATGCGCTGGCTGCTACCTGCATTGATTGTTCCTATGTTGATCGCTGGAGCTTGTCGCGGCGACTCTAAGCAACTCCCGATCGTGGAAGCAGAAGACGTGGTTACCGAATCTTCCGTTGAAGGCAGGGGGTTAGCCCCTTTTGACACGACCGAAAATGACGTTGCAGTAGGACAGCTGGCTCCCATTGCCACAGGTGTTGACCTGTTAACAAACGAATTGGTTCGTGTAGCACCAGAAGGTCGTCCTCTAGTAGTGGCCTTTTTCGCCCACTGGTGTCCGCATTGTCAACGAGAAGTGGCCGCAATTACAGAGTGGCTATTGGCAAACAAATTGCCCTCAAGCGTTGACCTATTTGCTATTTCGACCTTTGAAGCTCCGGAACGTGGAAACCATCCTCCTGCTAGTTGGCTTAGGGAGGAAGGTTGGAAGCATCCGGTCATCGCCGACTCAAGTTCTCTGGCGATTTCAGACGCCTTTGGTGTGATGTCAGTCCCGTATTTCGTCTTTATTGAGGCTGACGGGACAGTTGCTTTTCGTATCAGTGGAAACCTTGGTCCGCGTGAACTCTCGGCCGCTATGAAACGTTTAGCCGGAACCTCTATCTGACTGATTCGACGGTTAATGGAAAAGGAGGCCCGCCAAGGGGTGACCCAAGTGCCACCCTAGAGCCATGCGTCTTCTTCCTACCTCGCCGCGACTGCAACGTCGTGACCGTAGGAGTGAACCGCGTTTTCGAGTTCGACGGGTAACGAGGGTCCGCGATGTACTGGGCCCTGACCGGGTAGGAGTAAGGCAGAGTTTGGTCGCGTTGGGCTTCAGCAGCCTCACCGCGGTTGTAGCTGGCGGATTCTTGGCAGCAATGACTGGAACCCTTGAGCGGTACCCGGGGCTTCTTGTTTTAGTGCCGGCAGCGATTGGGATGCGCGGAAATATTTTCGGCGCTTTGGGGAGTCGATTAGCTACTTCCATTCATGCTGGAACTTTTCGGATGTCTCGACGGCCCGAAACTTTGGTTATGCAGAATGTGTTTGCGTCAGGACTCTTGTCGTTAATAACAGCAGTGGCTTTGGCGGTGCTGACGAAAATATTGTCACCGATATTTGGCCTTGAGTCGGTGGTCTCTATCGCTGACTTGCTGGTGCTGTCGACGGTGGGTGCGCTGCTTTCTTACGTCGTGTTGATCGCAGTTACTCTCGCCTTGGCTGCTCGATCCGCAGAGCGTGGATGGGATCTAGACGACGTCAATGCTCCGTTGGTGTCTGCGGTAGGCGATGTTGTGACGTTACCTGCGCTCCTGGTGGCTAGTTTGCTCTTAGAAATTGCTTTCATACCGAAGTTGTTCGCCGCCGTTTTGATCTTGTTGAGTGGTGCGAGCCTCTGGTGGGGGCGACGCACCACGTTGATGGTCATGCGACAGGTATTGCACGAATCTATGCCGATCCTTCTCACTACGGGAATTTTGTTGGTAATTGCCGGGGTAGTAATCGAGCACGAGTTGTCAGCCTTTGTCGCAAATCGAGCAATGCTTATCTTGGTTCCGGCGTGCCTTGCTACGGCGGGGGCAATAGGGGGCATCCTGTCGGGTCGCCTCTCGTCCAAATTTCATCTCGGGTTAATTGAACCAACAGTTATCCCTGGTCGACTAGCGCGTCGAGATCTGATAGCGGGTCTGGCATTTGCATTGCCGGTACTAATTCTGAACGGGTTGTTAGCCCAAACGACGAGCCTGATTTTTGGATTTCAGTCGCCCGGCATGATGTCTCTCTTGTGGATGTCAACGATCGGCGGACTGATAGCAACAATGATCGCCGGAGGTATCGGTTATTACGGCACCGCTCTAGCTGTACGAGCTGGAGTTGATCCCGACACCTACGGAATGCCACTTGTAACGAGTTCTGTCGACCTGGGTGGAGCGGCGGCTCTGGTGCTTACGATCGGTTGGATGGGGTTGTCATGAACAGACAGCGATGGTCGGTAGCAGTTCACCTTCAAGTTCGAAAATCTAATTGTGTACAACCACTCTGTTCTTATTGCCTAGCCTGTGAGACACGCCATGGATGACAAACCAAGGAATCTAAAGACCCTGCTAGCCGAGTCGAAAGACGCGTCGGAGCTTATGGTCGATCTTGCCTACGCAGCTTTGTATTTCGATGACGAGGGGATGGCTGAAGCTGTCCTTGGTCTAGAAGAAGAGATGTCTGACCTCGTACATGAAATGCGATCTTTGGCCATGCTTGCAGTTCGTCACCCTCGTGAAGTCGACGGGATGAGTTCGGTTTTGCAAGTCGTCTCTTCGATCGAACAAATAGCTAACGCAGCGGTCGATATAGCCAAGATTGTGCTTCGCAACATAGGGATTCCTAGGGCGTTGGTAGTTGACTTAGCG
>Ga0111541_10000591_pt1 | contig 11792 bp, 10 predicted proteins | sample Knorr_S7_td_DCM__FD_83039 | JGI IMG/M metagenome (GOLD analysis project Ga0111541, IMG submission 83039) | Marine microbial communities from Southern Atlantic Ocean transect - Knorr_S7_td_DCM_ad_131m_LV_B (version 2) (version 2) | ecosystem: Environmental > Aquatic > Marine > Oceanic | place...
TATTAGTAAATAGAACTGTAGACCTATACTGCGTGCCTATATCATTTCCTTGTTGATTAATTTGTGTAGGGTCATGAGATTCAAAATAATGCTGTAACAATTCTTTAGTAGAAATAATATTTTTGTTATAAGTTACTTCAACAACCTCTGCATGGTTATTTGGATTAAATTTATTGATGAACTTCGTGATTTCTCTATACGAAGGACGCACTCCATAACCATCTGCGTATCCTGAAATAGCGTCCACAACTCCAGGTAATGCTTCATAGCCCTTTTCTGCACCCCAAAAGCATCCAGATCCCAAAACAATTTTTTCTAAATGTGATGTAGATTGATCATTATTTGAAAAAGTAAAAGAACTTAAACTTACAACAACCATAAAAAAAAGCCTCTTCATAATCTAAAAACCCCAATTATTATTAGCTAACCAATTTATAGAAATTATTATGCCCCATACAGCTTGAATAAAAAGTACTGCGACAGTTCCGGTGATTCCAAGAAATCTAAATATACTATTGGCTTCTGGTCTAGTTATGCCGTAAGCATGGGCTATTCTAGAAATAAGAAATATATCTCCAAGAATCACGATGGCAAGACTTGAAATTTGTGCAATGTTCTCCAAAAGAAAGGAGAGTATTAAAAAAAATAAAGCATTTTCTAATAAGTTCCCATGAGCTCTAGTAATTTGAAGCATTCCAAAATCTTCACCAATGCCCAGGTTAGTTTTTGTTTTAATTCTTTGACGACCTGTTAAATAAGCTAGAACTATAGCCAAAATAGTCAAAGAGCCTGCAAAAAATAGAGTAATCATTGTCTTGAATAATTTATATAAGTATTAGTCTATTATTGTATACGAACAAAGAATGAATGGGGATGGTAGACACGAGTGGACTCGAACCACCGACCCCCACCATGTCAAGGTGGTGCTCTAACCAGACTGAGCTACGTGTCTATAAACTAAAAATGTGATTATATAAAATAAAGTTTTATATGTTCATCACTCATTTCTGTTTTCTTGAATAGTTTCGTAAAGCAAAGATGTTATAGCATTGGAAGTTTTATATAGCTCTTGTGGCTTATGCATACGATTGCACAAAAAGCCAAAACCAAGATTATTTTCAACATCTCCAAACGCTACGCATCCACCTACACCACAATGACCAAAAAGTGTTTTAGGATGACTGGGTTGACCAATAGTAGTTATTCCTAAACCAAGATCAAAACCAACCCCAAAGTTTATCTCTGCACCAAATAAAACGGTATCAGGTCCTTTTGATAAAGGTTGCAAGCATTTATGAAGTGTTTGTTCTGACATAATAGTTACTCCATCTCTTTGACAACCATTACTTAATATACCAAATAGCTTGGCCAGAGATTCAGCAGTTCCATGACCGTTTGCAGAAGGAATTTCAGCCTTCCTCCAATCATCCGAATGAACATAATCTTGATCTGGATCAAAAGTCTCGAAAGCCACTTGATAGTCTCCACCTTTAAGTAACTCTTTTAAAACCTTCAACTGTTTCGGAAGAAAAAAATCAGGAATATAAGGGATTAGTTTAAGAACTAAAGATTCTGAACGATCATCAGCCAAAATGTTAGTACATCTTTGAATATCTTCTTGGTTAAGTCCGATCTTAAAATCTATAGACAAAGGTCTTGCAATCTCTTCTTCAAAAAATTGTCCTACTGATCTACCGTCCACTCTTCTTAATATTTCTCCTACAAGCCAACCATATGTAAGCGCATGATACCCTTGAGATGTACCAGGCTCTCTAAAAGGTTTTTGCTTTTCTAAAACCGCAACCCAAGAATCCCAATCTGCGAATTTTAAATCTGGAATTCCATCCTGGAAACCAAACATACCTGCCCTATGGCAAAGAAAATCGCTAACCTTTGTATTTTCTTTTCCGTTACAAGCATATTCAGGCCAATATTCTGAAACATTTTTACTTATATCTAATTTACCTTGATCAATTAGTTTAGCTACACATATAGCTGTTACTGCTTTAGTTGTAGAAAAAACATTTAAGATAGTATCTTCATTCCAAGGTTCAGTTTTATCCAAATCTTTGTACCCCCCAGTTAGGTTTACAACCATTTCCCCTTTATGTTCTATTGCTATACTTACACCAGTATCAAAACCACTTGCTAAAGATTCTTCTAAAAGATCTTTAATCTTAGTAAATCTGAGATCACAAAATCCGGATAATTTTATTTCATCCATCTATTTAGACTAATCTTCAAAATCAGCTGCTTGTGTCTGATGCACTCCACCGTAGTTAGCAGGAGAATAATGTTGGCTCTTTACAACCCATTTTCCACCTTCTTTGACCCAATTCATTGTTACTCGAGTTCTGTAATCTGAAGAATTTCCACCTGCCGTCACAATACCTTCGGCATAGAATCTTGCCAAAACAACGCCCTCTGAAAGTTGAATAGCCTCAGGATAAAAGACATTCGTTATGCCTCCTTGGTCAAATTTTTCCCATTGTTCTACAGAAGGAACTTGTCGAGGTTTATGGAAACTACCATCAGAATTAGTGCCATACGTACCCGTCTTACTTTCCATTGATACAACAGTTTCATAATCATTATCATTTCTAGCCTCAAAGTACTTCTCCAATGCAATCAACACATCCTGTTCTGATTTAAGATGTCCATCTGCACTTAAAAATGTAACAAAGAATATGCCTACAATTAAAATTACGTTTTTCATTTACTCTCCTTATTAATATTCACTATTTAGCTTAACAAATTATAGTTATTTATGAGCTTTATTTTCTTTAAAAAGATTAAATTACTGTAAAGTAGATCATTCAAACAAAATGGAGAAATTATGAAAAAACTTTTATTATCAACTTTTCTTTTATTTTCTTTTTCAATTAATGCTTCCACGATTGCTATTTTTAAATGTGAACTTTTAGATGGTCATAAAATTGATGAAGTAAAGAAAATAAATTCAGAATGGGTTAAAGCAGTTAATAAGATCAACGACAGTAAAGTAACTAGTCAAGTATTAGAGGCGGTTGTGTCAGGCAAGATGCAAACGTTTATGTATATAGATACTTACAAAGACGCTATTCACTGGGGTCAAATAAGAAATGAAATTAAAGATGGTGCGATACAACCCTTTACTGAAGAATTTGAAGAAGTCTCTAAATGCTCTTCTGTAAGCTTATATGACGCTGAGATGAGCTAAAAAGCAGTTTGTGCGAAAAGGTGCAATTAAGCACCTTTTAGCTTTATTTTAATTTCGATTCCCAATATGAATTGCTTTTCTATTTACTGCCAAAGCTGCTTCATGTAAGGCCTCGGAGACTGTAGGATGACTAAATATTGTAGAACCAAGCTGTTCTGCTGTTGATCCAAAATTCATTGCAATAATAGCTTGTTGCACTATATCTGCGGCAGATGGTCCAAATACATGAACACCAAGAATTTTATCTGTTCCCTTGTCTGATATTATTTTAACAAAACCAGTGCTTTCTCCTGAGGTAAGAGCCCTGCCATTGGCAGCAAATGGAAAAGTACCCGTAATATAATCTATCTTTTCTTTTTTTAATTCCTCTTCACCTCTCCCTACCCAAGCAACTTCTGGATGGATGTAAATAACGGACGGGATAAGGTCATAGTTTAAGTCCATATTATTTCCAGCTATTCTTTCGGCCACCATAATTCCTTCTTCGGATGCTTTATGCGCAAGCATAGGGCCTCTTACAACATCACCGATAGCAAAGATACTATCTATTGTGGTCTCACACACATCATTCACTAAGATATACCCATTTTCATCAATAACTAATTCACAATCTTTATCAAAAAGATTAGCGGTGTTGGGTTTTCTACCAATGGCCACAATTAATTTATCTACCTGTATATCAAGAAGGTCATCTTTCTTTCTATAAATAACCTTTACTCCTTTTGAATTTGAAGTAGCTTCAATAACTTCGCTTCCCAAAGATATATTCAATCCTTGTGTTTTTAAAGTCTTCAAAACATCTCTCCCTATTCTTTTGTCCACTTTTGGTAGAAATTCATCTTCGACTTCTATAATAGTAACTTCTGCTCCTAGCCTTGCCCAAACACTTCCTAATTCGAGACCTATTATTCCTGCTCCTACTATGGCTAATTTAGATGGAATGGACTCAAATTCTAAAGCGCCTGCACTGTCTTCTATGTTTTCTTGAAAAACAGAAGCAATAGGCAGATCAATTGGGGAAGACCCCGTAGCAATGATTATATTTTTAGTCTTAATAATCTCTGATTTACCGTTATGAGTCACTTCAATTGTTTTAGAGTTTATTACTTTTGCTAACCCTCTAACTGAATAAACCTTGTTAGCCTTAAATAAACTTGAAACACCTAAAGTCAGTTGTGAAACAATTTCGTTTTTTCTTTCCATCATCTTGGAAAGGTCAAAGTGGAGTGTGCTTACATTAATGCCATGATCTGAAAGTTTATTTGCTTCTATATATTGCTGAGAAGAAGCCAATAGAGATTTTGAAGGAATGCATCCCGAATTTAAACATACCCCTCCATGCGTTGGCTCTGCCTCTATGCAAGCTGTCTTTAACCCAAGTTGACTAGCTCTGATTGCAGCTACATATCCACCAGGGCCACTTCCTATAACAACGACATCGAACATATTTTACTCTTGAATATTCAATGATAGCATTTCTAAAGCAATCAGTTGATTAAGCAAGTGGTATAAATTAAAAAGGCCCAAAGAAGGGCCTTAATAATTGGAATGATCATTAATCCCTTGTTACTGCTGCTTCAGAGCTCTGACCTCCGCCATACTTACCAAGCTCTTCTCTTGCAACCGTTCTTCTATGAACTTCGTCAGGACCATCAGCAATCCTCAAAGTTCTCATATGAGCATACATACTAGCTAATGGGAAATCTTGGCTAACTCCACCTCCGCCATGCATTTGTATAGCTCTATCAATAAGTCTGCAAGCTACAATAGGTACATGTACTTTAATTTGAGCAATTTCACTTCTAGCTACTTTATTGCCAACGGTATCCATTAGATGAGCAGCATTTAATGTTAATAGTCTAGAAGTTTCTATATCTATTCTACTCTCAGCTATATAGTCATAGTTTGCGCCAAGGCTTGATATCTTCTTACCAAAGGCAACTCTCTCTTCAGATCTTTTACACATTAACTCAAGCGCTCTTTCCATAACTCCTATCGTTCTCATGCAATGATGAATTCTCCCTGGACCCAACCTTCCTTGAGCAATTTCAAAGCCTCTCCCTTCTCCTAACAGAAGATTTTCTTTTGGTACTCGCACGTCTTTGAATGAAACTCTCCCATGACCATGAGGAGCATCATCGTATCCAAATACATGCATCATTTTTTCAATCTTAATTCCAGGAGCGTCCATTGGAACTATAATCTGAGACTGACGTTGATGCTTAGGGTTATCTGGGTTTGTCATACACATAAAAATTAAAACCTTACATCTAGGGTCTCCAGCTCCAGAAGTCCACCATTTTTCTCCATTGATGACATACTCATCCCCATCCAGAACAGCCGTTGTACATATATTGGTTGCATCGGAGGAAGCTACTGCCGGTTCGGTCATTGCAAAAGCAGACCTAATTTCTCCATTTAACAAAGGTTTTAGCCATCTCTCTTGTTGCTCTTCATTAGCATACCTTGCCAATACTTCCATGTTTCCAGTGTCAGGAGCTGAGCAATTAAATATTTCTGAGGCAATTCCTGATTTACCCATTAACTCAGCTAAAGGTGCGTAATCTAGATTGCTCATACTTTCACCCATAGGATTTTCTGGCAAAAACAAATTCCAAAGTCCTTCTCCTTTAGCTATTTCTTTTTTGTCTTCAATTATTTGAGGTATTTGCCATCTGTCACCTTGATCCGTGAATTCTTGCATTTGTTGAGCATATATTTCTTCTGCTGGATAAATATGATCATCTAAGAACTTACCAATCCTTAACTGAAGTTCTTGTGATCTATCTGAAAACTGAAATCCCATCTAACTTCTCCTTTATAATTTATATGTATTACTGTTATTATGTTATATAAGTTTGATTTATACCTAACATTAATCTAAGTACTGATAATAGTGCTATATATAAAGTTAGTCTAGGTCGATATTTTTATCTATAAGAACAAAATTTATTTTTCATGAACTTAAAAGAAACGGATTTAAACCTATTTAAAGCCTTTGATGTTATCTATACAGAAAAGAATCTCACTAAAGCGGGCGAAGTGTTAGGTATAACTCAACCAGCAGTTAGCAACGCTTTATCTAGACTAAGGGAGATGTTTAATGATGAGCTTTTTATAAGATCTTCTAAAGGCATGCTTCCTACTCCTGTAGCACAAGACATTATTGGCGATATCAGAGAGGCTTTAGGCCTTATGAATAAAACTATTTCTCAAACAGATTCTTTTGACCCACTTACTTCTGAAATTACTTTTAAAGTATCTATTGGTGATAGTTCTGAATATAGGCTTTTACCATTACTGATAAAAGAACTTACTAAACAAGCTCCTCATATCACCGTAGAGAGTTTTTTAATCCCTAGAAAAGATACGCCACTAGAACTGTCTGCTGGAAATGTAGATTTCTGTATAGACCCACCTGTCCATAGCGATTTATCCTTAAGACATCAAAAAATATATGAAGATGATTATGTTTTGATTGTAAGAAAAGGTCATCCCATTACTCAAAAGAAAAAAATCACCATGGAAGACTATTTAGCTCTTTCGCACATGCATGTTTCAAATCGAAAAAGTGGAATTGGACTTGTTGATATGGCTTTAAATAAATTAGGTCTCTCTAGAAAAATTTCTTTAAGGTCTCAAAATTTTTTAGTTGCTCCTTATGTTATTGAAAGATCAGATATAACAATTACAACTACTAAAGGTTTTGCTAAGCATCCTGGATTAGAAATTATTAAACTACCTTTTTCAATAGACCCAATTGTATTGCACTTGTATTGGCATGAATCTAAGGATAACGATCCTTCAAATCAATGGATGAGAGAATTAATGCTTAAAACATACGGGCTACTTCAAAAAAATTAGCCTGGTGCGGATGAGAGGACTCGAACCTCCACACCTTTCGGCACCAGAACCTAAATCTGGCGTGTCTACCAATTCCACCACATCCGCAAGTGATGCGTATTATAGGCATCTAGTTGTTTGATGTCGCCTCTTGAGAACTAATATTTGCAATCACTAAATCTAAATCATTTAATTTCTGCTTAAGAGATAATATTGATTGATTTACTTGTATTCTATAAAGGTCCATTGACTTAGTTGCCTCTTCAAGATCTGCAAGTCTTTCTTCGATTCCATCTCCTTGAGAAGAGGAACTCACTGTACCAATAGATTGACTAAGTCTTTGATGCATTTTATCTAATTTGGCCAGTTCTAAATTTAAGGATCTCTGTTTAGCTGATATTGTTTTGTACTCTTTATCAAGAAGATCTAGTTTCTCTTCGATAGATTCAATGGAATTTAGGTTTTGGGATATATTCTTCCTATTTTTCTTATTACTTAAATCCCATAACTTCCTAATTTCTTTATTAATGAATTTTAAGTCTTGAGTGTTAGATTCATTAAGATCATCGACTTTGACAGATTGGAGAGCAATATTTTCTTCCAGCATGCTAATTCTTTCGATAAAACTTTTCCCAGCTTGTTGTTGATTTCCAGAAGTATTGAAAAACCAAAAACCTAATAAGATAATTCCAACGGTATTAACTACTGTTATTGCAGAAGAAAATAGCATAGAACCTCCTTTTATTCTTCTTTGTCCTCTATTTGAGGCAGCTTCAGAGCGGACTGGTTTAATATCTTTATTATTTTCTTCTTTTGATTTGTTCATTATTAAGTATATTTTAGTCTTTCATTCTATTAGATCGTAGATACAATAGAAGTTTATATTAAAAATTTAGCAAATAGGATTAGAATTATTTAAGAGGAACATCATGAATTTTGAATTTTCAGCGGACCAAATGCAATTAAAAGATATTGCTAGGAAATTTTTAGAAAAGGAAGAGTCGGTAAAGAGAGCCAGAACAGTTCTAGAAGGAGAAGAATCTTTTGATAAAGATCTATGGTCTCAAGTAACAGAAATGGGATTTACTGCCACAGCTATACCTGAAGAATATGGAGGACTGGGTTTGGGGTATTTAGAACTCTGTGTAATTGCCGAAGAACTTGGAAGGAGCTTGGCACCTACCCCATTTTCATCAAGTGTATATTTGGCTACTGAAGCGATTTTACAGGGTAATGATGACTCTGTTAAAGAAGCTTTTTTACCAGGACTTGCTTCTGGAGACAAGATAGGAGCGTTTGCGCATAGCGAATCAAACACATCACCAACAGAGACCAATATATCTTGTTCGTACAAAGACGGTAACTTATCTGGAACTAAAATTGCTGTTGTAGATGGAGATATTGCTGATTTCTACGTAGTTTCAGCTAAAAATGGTTCCAGCGTAGGTCTTTATTTAGTTGAGGGTAGTTCATCAGGTATTGAAGTTAATCAGCAACCTACCCTAGATCCATCTAGATCTCATGCTTCTGTAAGTTTTGATAACACCCCTTGCTCTGAACTCAAATCAGATTGGTCAGATGTGCTTAATTTATTAGATCGAGCTGCAGTTCTATTTGCTTTCGAACAACTAGGTGGAGCTGAAGCTTGCATGGACATGGCTAAAGAATATGCTATGGGTAGATATGCTTTTGGAAGATCAATAGCCTCTTTTCAAGCAATCAAACATAAGTTAGCTGATATGTATATTGCCGTAGAGCTTGCTAGATCTAATTGCTATTATGGAGCTTGGGCTTTAAGTACCGATGCTCCTGAATTGCCTACTGCTGCAGCTACTTGCAGGGTCAGCGCAAGTCAGGCCTATCATGAATGCTCCAAAGAAAATATACAAACACATGGTGGAATGGGTTTCACTTGGGAGTTTGATTGTCATCTTTATTACAGAAGATGTAGACAATTAGCTGCAAATATAGGCAGTCAATCTATTTGGAAAGATAAACTAATAAGCTCCCTAGAAAGAGCAAATCAAATATAGGAGAAAATTATGGATTTTAACGACACTCCAGAAGAAGCTAAATTTAGAAAAGAAGCTTTTGAATGGCTAAAAGCTAATGCCCCTTTAAAAGAAGGTCCTAAAGATGGCTGGAGAGCAGCTTCAGAAGAAGACGGCCTTAAAGAAGTTAAAGTATGGCAAAAGAAATTGCATGAAGCCGGATGGGCATGTATGCACTGGCCTAAGGCATTTGGTGGACGTGAATCAACACCAATCGAAAGAGTCATATGGGGTCAGGAGGTTTCCAAATTTAAAGTACCAGGTGGTTACCTTGAAATCGGTCAAGGAATGGCTGGTCCTGTAATGATGATGTACGCAACTGAAGAGCAAAAAGAGAGATACCTTCCTCCATTAGCAACTGGGGAAGAAATATGGTGTCAATTGTTTAGCGAACCTGCTGCAGGATCAGATGTTGCAGGAATTAAAACTAAAGCAGAACTGGATGGGGATACTTGGACAATAAATGGTCAAAAGGTCTGGACTTCAGGAGCTCATTTTAGCGATTATGGAATTTTGGTAACACGAAGTGATCCTTCCGCACCTAAACATAAAGGCTTAACTTTCTTTTTTGTAGACATGAAATCTCCTGGAATTGAAGTTAAACCAATTAAACAAATTTCTGGTGGTGCAAATTTTAATGAGGTCTATTTTACAGATGTGAAAATACCAGATAGTCAAAGATTAGGGGCTATTGGAGATGGATGGAAAGTATCTCTAACTACCCTAATGAATGAGAGGCTTGCAGTAGGTGATGCTTCAGGACCAGATTTTGAAGAAGCTTTCTCTCTAGCAAGAGGTCAAGACTTAAATGGAAAGCTTGCTATTGAAAATGATGCTGTAAGAGAAAAACTAGCTGACTGGTATTGTCAGCAGAGTGGCTTGAAATATGCAAAATACAGAAATATATCAGCGCTATCAAGAGGTGAAACTCCTGGTCCACAATCTTCAATAACCAAAATCGTAAGTGGAAATAAATTACAAGAAGTAGCTAATTTTGGTTTAGACATTCTGGATTCAGCTGGAATAATAAGGACAGATGAAGCAGGTGCAGAGCAGTCTATGTATCAATACGGATTTTATGGAGCCGCCGGAATCAGGATTGCAGGTGGAACTGATGAAATTCTAAAAAATATTATTTCAGAGCAAGTTTTAGGAATGCCTCAAGACATGAGGGCCGATAAAGGCATACCATTCAACGAAATACCGTCTGGAAATAAATAATTCTTTAAAAGATAATAAATCAGCAAACTCTTTCCTAAATATAGAGTTTGCTGACCTTTCTTGGAAAGACAATACTCCTTACTCTAAATCTTATGGAGATCTGTATTCCTCTAAAAAAGGTGCATACGAAGAAGCAAAACATGTTTTCATAAAAGGTAATGAGTTAGAAAAAAAATTTCTAAATTTACAAAATAAAACTTCTTTCAGCATTGTTGAAATAGGGTTTGGTGCAGGAATAAATTTCCTAGTTACTTTACAAGAATGGGTAAATAAGACTCAAGGAAATAAGGTTTTAGATTATGTAGCATTTGACTCAACAGTGTTTAATTTAGAGCAGTTCAAAAATACAGTAAAAAAGTTTCCTGATTTAAAACAAATTTCTGATATTTATTTAAATAAATATCCGCATAATATAGCTGGCATTCAAAGAATCTATTTTGATGACTTGAAGGTCTCTCTCACTTTGGTTCTTGATGATATTAAAAGCTCTTTATCTTATTTAAATACATTAACGAATATAGATGTTTGGTATTTAGATGGTTTCTCACCTAAAAAAAATCCTGACATGTGGTCTAAAGATATCTTTAAAGGGATATATATAGCAAGCCATAAAAACTCTTCATTTTCAACTTACACTTCTGCAAGATTGGTTAAAGATAATATAGAAGAGGCTGGACTCGTTTGTAATTTAGTAGAAGGTTTTGCCAGTAAACGTCACATGTTAGTGGGGAAATCTCTTATCAATAACCCTAAAAAATTTCCTAAAAAGAAAAATATTGCGGTGATAGGTTCTGGAATAGCGGGTTGTACTTTAGCTCATAAATTAGCATTAAGAGGTCACAAAGTTGATATATATGAACAAAATGAAGAAGTGTGTTTAGGTGCATCAGGAAATGGCGTATTAATAACTTATCCAAGGTTATCGGCATTTGATTCCCCTTATGCTAGATTCTGCATCCATTCTTTTCTTTATGCTTCATCATTTTATGATCGTATGCAAACAAATGCTTGGCATAAATCAGGGGTATTTTTGATGAGTCATGATGATGCCTCCATCAAAAGACAAAGATCTCTTCTAGATGCCAGGCAAGACAATTGTTTATTTCAAGAATTTAGCAAGCAGGAAGGAAGTAAAAAAGCAAATTTAAAACTAAAAAGTGGTGGTATGTATTTTGAAAAAGGAGGCTTCTTAGAAACCAAGCGTTTATGTCAAGACTTGCTATCACATGAAAATATCAATCTATTTTTATCTACTAAAATTGAAAGATTAGATGCAATTGGAAGTAAGAAAAAAGTACATTTCAATGCAGAAATACGTGATTATGAAGAAATATGTTTATGTACAGGTAATGCTTCATCGGAATTAATGAATCTCTCTGGGATAAGCTCTAAAAGAGGTCAAATTTCTTATATAAAGAGTTCCAAAGATTTAGAAAACTTAAAATTTCCTATCTGTGCTAGCGGTTATTTTTCTCCGA
>Ga0111541_10000594_pt1 | contig 11764 bp, 10 predicted proteins | sample Knorr_S7_td_DCM__FD_83039 | JGI IMG/M metagenome (GOLD analysis project Ga0111541, IMG submission 83039) | Marine microbial communities from Southern Atlantic Ocean transect - Knorr_S7_td_DCM_ad_131m_LV_B (version 2) (version 2) | ecosystem: Environmental > Aquatic > Marine > Oceanic | place...
ATCTTGAGGAGAAATTTCTCTACTCACAATTGTTTGAGCATTAGATATTATATTAGATGCAGCTACAATCGGATCGACATTTAGATGAGGAAGTGCTCCATGCCCTCCTCTACCTTTTATTTCTAAAGAAAATGCGTCCGCAGATGCAAAAACTGCAGAATCATTAACTCCAACAAATCCAGAAGGAAGTTGATTCCAAATATGAAGTCCCAGTACTCTTTCAGGATGATAATCTTCAAATAAGCCATCATCAATCATAGCTAATGCACCTTGAACAATTTCTTCTGCCGGTTGAAAGCACAAAATTATTTCACCTTTAATTGAATCTTTTAAAGATTGTAATATTCTCGCGGTTTCTAAAAGTATAGATATATGTCCGTCATGTCCGCATGCATGCATTGCACCATTTTTAGAAGCAAAATCTAATCCTGTTTCTTCTGTTAGAGGAAGTCCGTCTATATCTGCTCTGATCATTATAGATCTTCCTTCACCTAAGCCACCTTTTATAACACCAACAACTCCTGTTTTTCCATAATTAGTCTTAAAAGGGATTCCTAATTTATTAAGCTCATCTTGTATATATTTAGAAGTTTTATGTTCTTCGAATCCTAACTCTGGGATTGAGTGAAGTATTCTTCTGTGATTGACTAAGTTATTTTCTGCATTATTTAATAATTTCTTAAAATCCATAATCAATAAATTCCTTGCCTGGCTTTGGAAGCAGCTATACCTCTTTTTTCAAATTCATCTTGAGCCATAACCACATTTTCTTTTTTACCATCCCATATTTTTAAAGGAGATGCTTGAAGCCCTCTTCCATAAGAGTAAGTGAGCTCCCATGGAGATTTTTTTAATTTAGCAACCAAATTAATTGAATTCAAATTATCAATTGATTCTTGATCTTCTTGACCACCTGAAAGAAAAGCTATTCCTGGAACTTCAGCAGGAACATTATTTGAAAGAACTTCAATTGTATAATCAGCAACTTTTCCAGTATCAGCTCTGTTAGATGCATCAGCACCCGATAAAACCATATTTGGCTTTAGTACAATACCTGGTAAGAATACATTACTTTCATCTAAATGCTCAAAAACTTTATTCAAAGTTATATCAGTAACTTCAGAACATCTATCTATAGAATGATCTCCATCCATTAATACCTCTGGCTCTACAATTGGAACTAATCCTACTTCTTGACTTAAAGATGCATATAATGCCAAAAGATAAGAATTAACATTTATTGCATATTGTGTAGGAAGATTATCCCCAATATTAATAACTGCTCTCCACTTAGTAAATCTTGCTCCAATTTCATAATATTCTTCTAGTCTTTCACGTAATCCATCTAATCCTTCAGTGATAACTTCATTTGGAAACATAGCTAAAGGATGAGTTGATTTATCCACTTTAATACCTGGAATAATATCATTATCGGAAAGCAATTCAACTATCGGCTGATTTTCAGATGTTTTTTGCTTAAGGGTCTCATCATAAAGTATGACACCACTTATATATTCAGAAATTGATTTAGTTTGAAAAAGTAGTTGTCTCCAGTCTCTTCTATTTTCTTCAGAAGATTCAAGATTTATAGAGTCAAATCTTTTTTTTATGGTTCCGGTACTTTCATCAGCTGCTAATATACCTTTTTTAGGTGAAACCATTAATTTTGCAACTTTTTGTAATTCATTCTTATTCATAAATCTCTCCATATTCATTGAATAAAAAAAGTTATTATAACGATATATGATTACATTAGAATCTATAGCATCTTATTACAAATTGAAACTGGTAATTTAAGTTCTAAATGGTTAATTTATTAAAAAATGAGTATTTTGATAGTTTTAGGATGATTTTTCAGATGTTTAAGTTGAGTAACTTATTCGTAATTTTCTTAATCTTACCCAACATCTTGATCTTATTTTTGACATTTAGATGAGCCTATATCCTCTCTTGCTCTGCACCATTATTCCTGGATGACCAAATTGTTTTAATTTTTTTCTTATCCTTGATACATACGTATCAACTACCCTTGACTTAGGTAATTTATTAGGCCAAACAAGTTCTATAAGTTCAGATTTACTAAGTACTTTATGAGATTGATTTATAAAAATTTTTAGTAACTCATATTCTTTTGGAGTCAAATCAAGAGCTAAATCATTATATGAAATTTGAAATTTTTCTTCTGAAATCTTAAGCATTTTTCTATAAACCTCTTTACTTTTATTACCGGCTCCCCAGAGGGATTAGGGAGCCAGTATAAAAGGTATAAACTATTTTTCTATAACGTTTGTGAAGTCTGGGTATCCTGATGCACTATGTTCAGTTACATCTAGTCCAATTTTTTGCTCTTCATCACTTGCTCTCATACCAATAGTTAAATCTATCAATTTGAATACAACTAATGAAGTTCCAAAAACGAATACAAAAGCAGCTATAACTCCTACAAATTGAGCTCCTAGTTGCCCTGCTCCACCTCCAAAAAGTAAACCATTGATTCCACCGAATTCTTCTTGGGCAAATAATCCAACAGCAATAGTTCCCCAAGCACCTGTAAATCCATGTGCAGCTATCGCTCCAACTGGATCATCAATTTTTAAGACATTTTCCAATAATATGGATGAACCAACAACAACAAATCCACCAATTAATCCAGTTAGAAGTGCCATTCCAGGTCCCATGTTTGCACAACCTGCAGTAATAGCAACTAATCCTGCAATTACTCCATTTAGTGTCATATAAACATCAAATCTTTTCCATATTGCATATGATAAAACCATTGCTCCTACAGCTCCTGCTGCGGCTGCTAAGTTAGTTGTAATGAATATAACTGCTATAGATCCATCATTTCCAGATACTGTTGATCCTGCGTTAAATCCAAACCATCCAAACCAAAGAATAAAGACTCCCAGAGCCATAAGGACTACTGAGTGTCCTGGTAATCTTTGAGGTTTACCATCAATATATTTTCCAAGCCTTGGTCCAACAACTATTGCACCAGCTAATGCTGCCCATCCTCCAACACTATGAACGACAGTTGATCCAGCAAAATCAACAAAACCAGGTCCTATATCATTTAGCCAACCTCCACCCCATACCCATGAACCAAAAATTGGATATATGAAACCTGTTACTGCTACTGCATAAATTAAGTAAGCAGTAAATTTAGTTCTTTCAGCTACTGCTCCAGAAATTATAGTTGCTGCAGTGGCTGCAAAAACTGTTTGAAATATGAAGAATGCAAAATCAAAATATCCTGTTTCCGATGCAGGATCTATATTTGATAGCAAAAAATTATCAGTTCCTATCCAACCAGAACTATTTGTTCCAAACATAAAACCAAAACCTACTAGCCAAAATACCAAAGAACCCAAAGACATATCCATTATATTTTTCATAATGATATTTATTGAGTTTTTTGCTCTTGTTGCTCCAGCTTCAAGTAGGGAAAAGCCAGCTTGCATAAGAAAAACAAGCACTGTGGCCAGAAGTGTCCATACTATATCAAGAGCTACTGGATTGAAATCCATAACATTACTCCTTACTAATTTAAAACTATGTTAGAAATTTTATTGTTCTAATATTTCAAAAGAGTTAATGAAATGTTTCTAATTTTTTTCATTAATGTGAATATAAATTAATTAAACATTAACGTAACAAATTGATAATATTGCTGAAATATTTTTTGAAGAAAATAAAGAAGTATTCTAATAAAAATTGAGTGAATATTAAATGAGAAAATCAGAAATAAATAACCCAGTAATTATAAAAGATTCAAAAAGATCTGCAATTATAATGTCATTTTATATAGTGATTATCGTAACTGGAGTTTTAATATCAGTAGTTTAGTAAAAAACTACTGAAAATTATAATTCTTAAAAAAAATCACACTGTGCCTTTGTATTTCATTGAAAAAATATAACCTTAATAATATGTTGTTATAGATAGATTTAAACTGTTTATAAAGAACTAAATTATGGTTAATAGAAATCAAAACTTAAGTGAATATCTTAACAATTTAGATATAGAATCAGACTTAAAAAAAATCATCTCTGTCATTTCTTCAACTTGCTATGAAATTTCTGAAGCAATTAGATTATCAAATATTAATAATTTAGTAGGTAAGACAGGCGAAATAAACATTCAAGGAGAGCAAGTCGAAAAGCTAGATGAGCTAGCTAATAATCTTCTTATAAAAAACTTATCTGAAACAGGTAAGGTTTTTCTTATGGGATCTGAAGAAATAGAATCGGTTATTATTCCAAACCCAAATAATAAAAATGCAGAATTCATCGTTGTTTTTGATCCACTAGATGGTTCTTCAAATATTGATGTGTCTGTAACTATTGGTACAATTTTTGCTATTTATAAACGAGTAAATTCAGATCAAAATGATGAGTCTAATCTTTTACAAGAAGGTAACAAAGCTATAGCAGCAGGATATACAGTTTATGGCTCTTCAACAGTAATGTGTATTTCAACCAAAGAAGATACTTCAATGTTTTCATTTGATAAAAAGGGTTGCCCTATCATCACTAACTCAAAAATTATTCATGGTAACTCTAAAGTATACTCAGTCAATGAATCAAACTGGAATAAATTTACAGAAAAAGATAAAAGATGGATTACATCACTTAAATCAGGTGTAAATGGTAAATATACCGCTAGATATGTAGGTTCATTAGTAGCTGACTTTCACAGAAACCTTCTAAAGGGAGGGATTTTTTCATATCCTTCAGACCCAAAAACCGGAATTGGAAGGCTAAGATTAATTTATGAATGCAATCCACTATCTTTCATAGCTAAAAATACTAATGGTTATGCATCTGATGGAGAAAAAAGTATCCTAGAAATTAAACCTGAAAATCTACATCAAAGAGTAGGCTTTTATATTGGGAACAATATAGAAATGTCTATATATAAAAATTCTTAGATTACTTTTAGATCCTTAAGAATAGAAGCTAATTCTTTTATTCCTTCATAATTTTTTTCTACAGGTTCAAATGAAAAGCAAAGTCTAGCCATATTTTGACCATCACCATTTGGAGCAAACATATCTCCAGCAATGTATCCAACACCTCTGCTAAAAACTTCATCTCTGACTTCAGTTAAATTAGCCCCATCTGTCATTTCAATCCATGTGTAACAGCCACCTTTGGGTGAAGACCATTTTGCACTTGTATTAGAGAAAAAATCTACTAATCCTTTTTCCATAGATTCTTTCTTATCTTTCAAAATCTTATCATAGGTAGATTTTTGGTTTTCAAGATTATTTCTCAAGAATCCATCAATTGCATAAGCTGTAAATTGATTAGGACCTGAACCAACTTTTACTGATAAAGCTCTGTCAATTACTTCATCACTTGCAGTGAAAAATCCCATTCTTAGACCTGGCGCAATAAGCTTAGAGAAAGAACCAACATAAATCACCATTCCTGAATCATCAAGAGTAGCAAAGGCTGGTTCTGGATCTCCTTCAAATCTATTGTCGACATAACAATCGTCCTCTAAAATAGGAATTCCATATTTGTGGCAAATATCAAGAATTTCAAGTTTTCTTGATTTTGGTAAAGTGGATCCAGTAGGATTTTGGTGCTCAGGAATGGTGTAAAGCATTTTTGGCATAACACCATGCTGACTTTTAATATTAAGAATAGTTTCTTCTAATTTTTCTGGAATTAATCCTTGATCATCTATAGGTGAACCTACTGTGTTAGCTTCATAAAATGTAAGTTGCTTTGTAGTACCCATATATACAAACTGTTCAGTTATCACATAATCACCTGGATCTATTAAAGCTTGAATAACTAATCCATTAGCCTCACCAGAACCATTACATAATACTATTGATTCTTTATTTGCCCTAATTCCTCTATCATTTTTAATTTTATTTGCAGTAAATTCTCTTAATGATTCATCCCCTTGAACATGTGGATAATATGCCATTTCTATAGAAACTTTTTCTAAATCAGCATCAACTTTTGATTTCAATCCATCAATTAATCCATACATTGGAACTGCTTCGAATGGAGGATAAGCTACTGCAAAATCATACTTAGCATGTTGTGTTAGAAGTCTGTCAGCATCAGTTGATTTTTCAGACCATAAATTATCAAAATTAAATTTACTTGAAATACTCATTTTTTAACCCTCTTCTTCGAAAAAATATATTTTTATCTAGATTACAGACATTATTTCGAAGTAGCAAGTGTGAAACCTGTATTAAATTTATGTTCTTTTTTTGGACAAAATGAAATAAAATATAATTTCAGGGGTAAATAAAAGGAGAGATAATAATTGGTTCGAAAATCTAATGATGACGGCAATGTAATTGAAGAAGGTTTTGAAAATGAGGATGACGATAATATACGTCGTTCCAGCAAAACCAGTATAGAAGATGAGGCTAATGAAGAAGAACAGGACCTTAAATCTTTCACTAGTTCTGAATTAACTAGTTGGGAACAAAGAAGAGAGTCTAATAACGATACATCAAAAAAGAATAAGGATGATTCTGAACTAAGTAACGATACAGTAAGAATGTACTTAAAAGAAATAGGTAAAGTAAATCTATTATCAGCTCAAGATGAGGTTATTTTAGCTAGATCTATAGAAAGTTCAATTTTCTTGAAAAAGATACTCATAATGCCATCAGATTTTTCTGAAGAGGACATAGATTATGGCACTAACTTTTTTGAAAACAATGATCTTAATAGCTTCATAATTGAAAAATTACTTGAAAAAATTTCAGATTTATCAAAGATAACTAAAGCACTAAAGAAGTTTTTAAATATTAAAGAAGAAATAACTCTTTCAGAACTTTCTACAAATGAAAGAATTAAAGAAATTATCGATGGGCAGAAAGTAGATGAGTTTTTCCTCGAAGCTTCAAAATATATTTCTGATAGTACTGGTATTCCCTTGGAAGAAACACAGGAAAAAATTATTGAGCTTTCTATTTTAAGAAGAATTTTCCCTGAAAATTATCTTATAAAATCTAAAGTTAATATAGAAAAGCCAATCAAAAACCCTAATCCTGTCATTAAAGATCTTACTGATGGGAATAAGTTTAAAAATCATATCCAAATACTAAAAGAAGAGGGCGAAAAGGCTAGAAAACATTTAGGTGAAGCAAACTTAAGACTTGTTGTTTCGGTTGCTAAAAAACACTTGAATAGAGGGCTTTCAATGTTAGATCTAATTCAAGAAGGAAATATTGGATTAATGAGAGCAATTGAAAAATTTGATTTCAGAAAGGGTTTTAAGTTTTCTACTTATGCGACTTGGTGGATAAGGCAAGGAATTACAAGAGCTATAGCTGATCAAGCAAGAACTATAAGAATTCCTGTTCATGTGGTAGAAACATTAAACAAAATAATGAGGTCAAGAAGAGAATTGGCTCAAGAATTCAACCGAGAACCTTCAATTCAAGAACTTTCAGAAAGACTAGAAATGCAACCTAATAAAGTTGCTGAGATTCTAAAAATGGCTCAAGAACCCGTTTCGCTTGAAACACCCATAGGTGAAGAAGGAGAAAATGAACTTGGAGACTTAATTGAAGATGATTCTACCCCTACTCCTCCCGAAGTAGCCGCTCAATCATCTATGAGAAGTCACATTGATTCAGTACTTAGTCAGTTAAATGATAGAGAAAGAAAAGTATTAGAGCTCAGATTTGGTATTACTGACGGGAAACCAAGAACTTTGGAAGAAATTGGCAGAGACTTAAGCCTTACAAGAGAAAGAATTAGGCAGATAGAAAGAAAAGCACTGGGAAGATTAAGATCTGATAGAGACGTGTCTGATTTGAAAGAACTTATTTCCTAGTTTTCACTTCTAGATTTAACTCAAATAAATAGTATAATTTTGATAATAAATTATATTAGGAGTTACTTACTTTGAGCGACAGATTATCTTTCAACTCACAAATTGAATGTGATGACATATTTACACCTGAATTTCAAACACTGCTTGTTAATCTTCATGACAAATTTAACGATGAAGTCAAACAAATTCGAAAAGAACGAATCGAAAATCAAGAAAAAGCAAGAAATGGGATAATGCCATCTCCATTAGAAAAATCTGAAGCTAATGGTGAATGGAAAATAGGAGAATTACCTGACGATCTAAGAAAACCTGGAATAGAAATTTCTGGGCCTGCAGGTATAGCTTCTATGCTTATTAATGCATTAAATCCTGGACCTGGTGGAGTAAGAGCTGAGGGAGATTTAGACGATGATGAAGATGCAGCAGGTCATACTCTAGAGGATTCTATTCATGCAACTAGAAATAGAATGAACGCAACCTTAGGAACGTTAACTTTTGATAATAAAATAACTGGTAAGCATTATGAATTACAACCTGGCAAAATACCTTTTTTTATGCATAGAGAAAGAGGATTGCACTTGGATGAACCTTCTGTAACTATAGATAATGAACCTATCTCAGCAACAATTCTTGGGACCGCACTAACTCTATTTTTTGGAGGCAGAGCTCAACATAAAAGTGGTGATGGAGTATATTTCTATATTCCAAAAACAGAATCTGCAAGAGAAACAAAATTTTATAATAGTTTATTTACTGAAATTAAGAATTCTGTTTCAGAAATAAATGACATAAATATTAAGGCAATAATACTTATCGAGTCACTTCCTGCTGTGTTTCAAATGGAAGAAATGTTATATGCTCTTGGAGAATATGCTGCTGGATTGAATGCAGCTAGATGGGACCTTAAAGCAAGTATTCTTGAGTATGTCATGCACGACAAAGATTTTGTATGGCCTGATAGATTCGATGTTACTATTCAAAATACTGAGTTTATGTCTAATATTTTTAGAAGATTAGTTGCAATTTGTTTAAAACATGACGCTGTTCCAATAGGAGGAATGGCCACTGCATTGCCTTCTAGAGATGAAGAGGTAAACATAGAAGCAGCAAAATCTATAAAATCAGATAAAGAGTGGGAAGCAAAACAAGGGTTTATCAGAGCTTGGGTTGCTCATATTTATCATATGGATCCAGCTGCTGAGCCATTCAAGAAACTAAGAGACTCAGGATGGGAACCTTCAGAGGATATGAAAAATCCTGATAATTATCCCGTTAAGATAGATAATCCTAATGGAACGCTCACTAAAGAAGGAACAAGACAAAATGTTAGAACTTTACTTGAGTATATTGAAGGCTGGTTAAACGGTCGAGGAGCTAAAGGTATTGATAGATTAGCAGGAAAACCAGGTAAAAGACCTGCATTAATGGAAGATTTAGCAACAGCTAGGATTTCTACTGGTCAAATTGCTCAAAGAATCATACATAAATCTTTCTCAGAAGACACTGAAGAAGAACATACTTTCAATCTTGTTAAAGAAATTATAAATGATGAAACAAAAGATATAATAAATTTACTTGGAGATGATGCTACAGATGACCAAAAATCAAAGTATGAAAAATCTTCAAAAATTGCAATGCAATGGATTAAAAACTATACAGATTATGAATTCAGATCATTAGGTTCTTACACAAGAGATGATCTAGAAAAAATTGCTAGTAGCCCTGATGCTTTCTAAACTTTATTAAGTTTTCTAATCCTCTGGCCAACATCACCCATTCCTATTTCAGCAATGAATATATTTCCTTTGGAATCAACTGCACAGCCATGCACTGCTTCACAAACCTCAGGCACTCCCCTCCATCTAGTTATAAGATCTCCTGAAAGGTTCCAAATTGAGATCCCACTACCCTGGCTTTGTTCAACTACATAAACAATATCATCTTGAAAATATATATCTCCAGGGCCAGCTAATCCATTAGTCCAAATGTCAATAAGTTCTCCATCAGGAGAAAAAATTTGAATCCTATCATTCTCTCTGTCACAAACAAAAACTCTATTATCTTTTGAAACAGCTAATTTATGAACTATGGCAAATTGACCATTTCCAGTTCCGTGCTCTCCCCAAGATAATTCATGGTGACCGTCGCTTGAAAATCTATGCACTCTTCTATTTCCATATCCGTCACTCACAAATATTTTTCCATCAGGAGCTATTGAGGATCCAGTAGGCATATTAAAAGGACCTCCTTGTGTACCATCAGTGGTAAGTGTAAAATTAGCAAAACCAAATTCACCTAATTCCATTACACATTCACCATTTTGTTTATGTTTAGTAACTTGATGTGTTTGATGATCAGTAAGCCATATATATCCTTCAGAATCAATATTTAAGCCATGAGGTACTCTAAATTCTCCTCTTTGGTCACCTTGGTCTCCCCAAGATCCTAAAAATTCTCCTTCATTAGACCATTTAGTTACAGGATGTTTTTCTCTAGAAAATACCCATGCGTTATCATCGTTATCAATATCTATATCTGCACATTGCCCTAAAACCCAATAATCGGGTATTTTTTTAGGCCAATTTTCATCTAATTCGTATCTAAAATCTCCTTCTCCAACAATCATACTTAACTCCTCTTCCATTTTCTTAATGAAACAACTTCTCTCTGAGGATCTTGATTCGATCCATAAGCAGTGAATGAAACTTCTGCTATATAAACAGAACCTTCATTATCAACAGCTATACCATGTGGTCCTATAAGTTGGTCAGGTTGTTCACCTAAAGTTCCTTTACCGAATGATGAAATCATTTCTCCTTTTTCATTTACTATAGCTACCCTTAAACCAAGATTAGGAACTCCAGCTTGAACTTCTGGGGCTCCTGCTTCAGCAACATATATTTCTTTGGAGTATTGATCAGAATATATTGCAATAGGTCTATGAAAATGCCATTGATCAAGATAATTCCCATCAAAATCAAAAATCTGTACTCTAAAATTTTCTCGGTCGCAAAGGGCTATTTTATCTTTATCAAAAATACTTATATTATGAGGAAGAGAAAATTCTCCTTCTTCTGATCCAGGTTTACCCCAACTCAAAATATGCTTACCTGTACTGTCAAATTTATGAATCCTTGAATTTCCATATCCATCTGAAACAAATATGTCACTGGTTTCTCTATCAATAGCTACATCTGTTGGTCTATTGAAATAATCTCCACCCTGCCATTCAGCTGCCTTACCTCTTTCCCCAATAGTGAAAATAATCTCTCCTTCTTTAGATCTTTTTTGAACTATATGACCAATATCATCTATAAGAAAAAGATCATCATTATCATCTACTCTTATTCCATGAGGTCTATCGAATTCTCCTTCACCCCAATGATTTAAGTAGTTTCCATTTTTATCAAATATAATGAGAGGAAATAATCCCCTATTATAAACATAAACATTATCATCTGAATCTGTCGCTACACTAGTAGCCTCATGAAATCTCATTGGATGAGGCAGTTTCGCCCAAAATGGAACTGGATCAAATTTTGTTTTATTATCTATCATTTTGTCCTCTATTTCTTTATCCATTTTCTTAAAGATATTAATTCTCCCAAAGGTTGTGGTTCTTGCTTAGAACCCCACCATGTCCACGCAACTTCTCCAACATAAACATTACCTTTCGAATCTGTTGTTACTCCGTGTGGAGCTACAAACTGATCAGCATTTTGACCTGGTAATCCTTCTCCTAGATCTGCTATTTTTTCGCCTTCAGGGGTTAAAACTACTATCCTATTCCCTAATCCAGGGACTCCTTTTTGAACATCTGGAGGCCCCATTTCTCCTATATATAAATTTTTGTCACCGTTTTTCCCTTCTGTTACTGACATAGGGTGATGAAGATGCCATTGATCAAGATAATTCCCTTCTAGATCAAAAATTTGTACTCTAA
>Ga0111541_10000604_pt1 | contig 11698 bp, 12 predicted proteins | sample Knorr_S7_td_DCM__FD_83039 | JGI IMG/M metagenome (GOLD analysis project Ga0111541, IMG submission 83039) | Marine microbial communities from Southern Atlantic Ocean transect - Knorr_S7_td_DCM_ad_131m_LV_B (version 2) (version 2) | ecosystem: Environmental > Aquatic > Marine > Oceanic | place...
CAGTATTTATTGGCTCAACTAGCAATTGAAATCCAGAATTACTCAACTTTTCAGCAGCAAATGACAAATTTTTAATTAAAGTGTCTTGAGCTTCTGTATCTGAGACACTGCTTGGAATTTTTCCAACTAAACAAGTCAAATTTTTGGGCTTGATTACATTTGCAAACTCTAGAGCTAAACCAACACCATCTTCAAATTCAGTTATTCTATTAGGGTCTGCTGCAATTCCTCTGTCTCCAGAGTCCCAATTGCCAGCAGGCAAATCGAAGAGAATCTGGGCAAGGTTATTTTCATTAAGTTCATTTAAAATATCATCTTTTGAAAAATCGTACGGAAATAAATATTCAACAGATTTAAATTTTTGATTGGATGCCTGTTTGAATCTATCCATAAAATTCACTTCATTAAACATCATTGATAGATTTGCAGTTAAATTTACCATTTATTTACCTCTTTAAGTTAATTATATTTAGTTATATTAACAATCGCCTAAACTACCACCAAATTTTTTGTTCTACTGTTTCTTTGATTTCTTCGTAGCTCAACTCCCATAGCTTACTAGACAAGTATCTTTCACCTGAGTCGGCTATTATTATCACAATATTTCCTTCTTTAATTTTTTTTGCAACTTTAATTGCTGCTGCAGTAACAGCCCCACATGAAACTCCTGCAAAAACTCCACACTTTTCCATTAACATTTTTGTCCAATAAAAAGACTCCTCCTCTCCAACTAAAATTCTTGAATCTAATTTCTCAAGATCAAGAATTGGAGGAATAAATCCATGCTCAATACTTCTTAACCCCGGAACAACTTCTTCAGGGTGAGGAGCAGCAGCAACTATCTTTATGTTTTCATTATGCTCTTTTAAAGCTTTTCCAGCACCCATTAAAGTTCCTCCTGTGCCCAAGCCAGCTACGAATACATCAATATCAGGGAGCTGCTTTATTATTTCTGGCCCTGTTGTTTCATAATGGGCTCGCGGATTAGCTTCATTTCCATATTGATATGGCATAAAGTAATCAGGGTTCTCTTCAGCAATTTTTTCAGCAAGTCTTATTGCACCATTCGTTCCTTGCTCTCCATCTGAAAAAATAATTTCTGCACCAAGAGATAACAGCATTGATTTTCTTTCGTCACTGACATTGTCAGGCATAACGGCTTTTAACTTATAACCCTTTGCTTTCGATAGCATAGCTAAAGCTATACCCGTATTTCCACTTGTCGGTTCAATAATCGTAGCCCCTTTACTTAACAAACCTTGTTCTTCTGCACTTTCAATCAGGTATTTTGCTACCCTGTCTTTGATACTGCCAGCAGGATTAAAGTTTTCAAGTTTTGCAAAAATTTTTACTTCATTAGGACTTATGTCACTTACATCAACCATAGGAGTATTTCCAATTGTTTCAATAATATTTTTATTTATACTCATTTTATTCCTCAACTGAAGGCATTCCACAAAATAATTCATAATCAATGAGTTCTTTAACTGAGGGATTATCTCCGCAAAGAACGCAATTTTCATTTCTTCTTATTTTTACAGTTCTGAATTCCATGCTTAAAGCGTCAATAAGAATCATTCTGCCTTTCAATAAATCTCCAGCACCAAGAATATATTTTATTGTTTCTATTGCTTGTATGCTTCCTATTAGTCCTGGCAAAGCACCAATTACTCCAGCTTCTGAACAACTTGGCACAGACCCTGGTGGTGGTGGATCTGGGAATATACATCTATAGCAATTTCCTCCAGGAACATAGGTTGTTATTTGTCCATCAAAAGTTAGTACGCTTCCATCTATTAAAGGTTTTTTAGCAAAAAACGTTGAGTCACAAATTAAATATCTTGTTGGAAAATTATCTGCTCCATTTATAACAACATCATAATTATTCATTATATCTAATGCATTTTTTGAATTAATTGGCTCATCATGCATAACAACATTAATATCGGGATTATAAGCTTTAAGTGTTTCCATTGCTGATATAACTTTACTCTTTCCTATATCTTCGTCTCTATGCAAAACTTGCCTTTGAAGATTACTTCTATCAACAACATCAAAATCAGCTATGCCTATTTTACCAACTCCTGCGAGTGCTAAATATAAAGCTGCGGGCGAACCTAAGCCACCTGCCCCAATTATTAAAACACTTGAATTTAACAACTTTCTTTGACCTTCAGAACCAACTTGAGGCATTATTATATGCCTGCTATATCTGTCGACTTGCTCTGGATTCAATTTATTTATCATTTTTTCCTTTCATAAAAAAAACCCCGTATTATCGGGGCATTCAAGATTACTTTATCTTTATAATTTAAATCAAATACCCTTCAAAATTTACAACACAAACAAAATTTTCTAATTTTAATTTCAACAAACATATCTATTTCTTGCTAATTGAATCAGCGCTGACAAATGATTTATCTTTGTCTGCAAGATCCTGAACCGTTATTGTCTCAAGCTTAGAAACTAATGCCTGCTCAACATCCGACCACATATCTTGCTGAGAACATTGACCTGAAATCTGACATAAATCTGGAAATTCAATACAAGATACTGGGGCCATTGTTTTATTTAATCCTTGGATTACCTCAGCAATAGAAATCTCAGATGGGCTTCTCTTTAGTGAATACCCCCCATTAGGCCCTCTAATACTGACAATAAAATTTTTATCAATTAAATCATTAGATATTTGAAATAAAAACTTTTCTGGGACGTGCCGAGCTTTAGATATTTCCGACCCTTTAACTACAGAGTTTTCGGGTAATGAGGCAAGATGAACTAAAATTCTCACTCCATAATCTATTTTCATTGGCACAAACATTATTTTCCTTTACTTAAATTCATATTAACATGTATTTAGGGTAATCATCTAGATTAATCATCTAAATATGTGCTAACATACGTCAGGCTATTAACAAAATTGAAAAAATGGATCCATTATCACTAGAAACTAAAACAAGAACCGTATTTGGTAAAAAATTAAGATCTCTTAGAAAAGATGGAACTTTACCCTTGCACGTATATGGCCCTGGCATGGAGTCTATTTCGCTTCAATCAGATACTAATAAAGTGGTAAAAATTTTACAAGAAGCTGGAAGAACTAATCCTGTCAAGATAATAGAAGAGTCTGGTAAAGAGCACACTACACTTGTTAGAAATGTTGACCAGCATCCAGCCACTGGAGAAATACAACATGTTGATTTTATGAGAGTTGATGAAAATAAGGCTATAGAGGTTGAGGTTCCTGTTGTATTAATCGGAGAAGCTCCAGGAATTAGAGGTGGTGCGGGCACAGTAACCCAATCAATATACTCTCTGTCTGTTTTATCAAAACCATTTTCAGTTCCAAGTGAAATTCAGGCAGATGTATCTGTTTTGGTAGACCTAGAAGCATCAATTAAAAGAGGTGATTTAAAATTACCAGATGGCGTGGAATTAGTAGGTGATCCTGAAATCTCTGTAGCGTGGATACAACCTCCAAGGGTTGCCGAGGAGCCTGTTGCTGTTGAAGGTGAAGAAGGTGCTGAAGGTGAAGAAGGTGCTGAAGGTGCTGAAGGTGCTGAAGGTGCTGAGGAATCTAAATAGTAACTACTACTAGTAAAATTCTTGACTACACACTGATATTCCTTGAAAATTCATTTCATTAATTAAATTTTGTTAAAAATAGAATAAATAATCAGGAGGTACTATGAGTAACTCATTACTCATGATACTTCTTGTGCTTATAACTGGAATAATATCTGGCTCTGTGGGTTTTGGAATAAAGTTATTTTTAGACCAAAGGTCTCAAATTGCATCAAAAAATGCAGCAAACCAGCAAATCAATATGGCTCAAGAGAGAAGTCAAGAGATTTTGCTAGAGGCTAAAGAAAAATCCCTGCAATTCAGGCTAGAATCTGAAAAAGAAATAAATGAAGAAAAAAGAAAAATACGACAAGATCAATCTAAGGTTGATTCTTTAAGAGACAAAGTTGAAAAACAGATTTCGGATCTTGATAAGGAAAAATTAAATATTTCTGAACAAGTTAAATTTGTTGAACAACAAAAAAAGGATCTTTCAAACTCTCGTGATATATATGCGAAGAAAATTGAAGATGCTTCAGAAATTTCTTATCAAGATGCAAAAGATATTCTTTTAAAAGAAGCGCAAGAAGACATAGAACATAACATAGCAAAAAAATTTAGAGCTGCTGAGCAAGAACTAGAAGCTAAAGTAGAGGATCATGCAAAAAATGTAATTGCGGGTGCTGTACAAAGGTATGCATCAGAAGTAGTAGCTGAAGAAACTATACAAGCTGTTTCTATTCCTAGCGAAGATATGAAAGGGAGGCTTATTGGCAGAGATGGAAGGAATATAAGAGCTATCGAAAAAGCTACTGGCGTAGACCTAATTGTGGATGAAGCACCTGAATCTGTAACAGTTTCCTGCTTTGATCCTATTAGAAGGCAAGTAGCAATAAATGCTTTAAATGAATTAATAAAAGATGGAAGGATTCATCCAGCTAGAATTGAATCTATAGCTGAAAAATCAAGAAGGGATATAGATAAAACTATTAGGAAGGCTGGAGAAGATGCCACATTTGAATCCTCTGTAAAAGGCCTGCACCCAGAAGTAATAGACATGATGGGTAGATTAAAGTACAGATATAGTTATGGAGAAAATGTATTGCAGCATTCTATAGAAGTTGCGCATTTGGGTTCACTAATAGCAAATGAAATTGGGGCAGATGAAAAAGTGTGTAGGATTGGAGGATTTTTACATGATATTGGAAAAGCTTTTACTCACGAAGTCGAAGGGCCTCATGCTGAAATTGGGGCAGATTTTATAAAAAAATATGAAATGGACCCTAAGATTGTGACTGCAATTAGAGAGCATCATGATTCAGATTTTTCAGCAGCAGAATCATTTATTGTAGCCGCCGCCGATGCATTAAGTGCATCAAGGCCAGGTGCTAGAAGAGATTCCGCAGAAGCCTACATAAAAAGACTAAAAGATATTGAAGAGATTGCATTAAGTTTTGGGGGAGTGGAAAATTGCTTTGCAATTGAAGCTGGAAGAGAGCTAAGAGTGATGGTAGATCCTATTAAAATTAATGACGACGAAGCTGCATTATTAGCAAAAAATATTGTTGATAAGATAGAATCTTCTCTAGCTTATCCTGGTCAAATTAAGGTTATTGTTATCAGAGAGTCCAGATCAATCGAAACAGCTCAATAATATTGAATATTGCCGATCTACATATTCATACTTTTTTTTCTGATGGCGACTTAAGCCCAGAAGAGATAATTGAAGAAAGTATTTCTAGAAATATTTCTTATATTTCGATTACTGACCATGACAATCTAACCGGCTATAAAAAGGCTAATTCTATAATCAATAAATCAAGAAATAGTAATTTAAAAATAGTACCTGGAATAGAATTATCAAGTTCAGTAAATAATTCTAATATTCATCTGTTAGCATATTTTTTTGATCCTAATGATAAAGACTTAAATTCTATTATAAAAACATTGCAACTAAGAAGAAATGACTTTGCAAAATTTGCTATAAAAAAACTTAACGAAGAAGGCGTAAATATAAGCTGGGGAGATATAGTAAAGAATTCTAAAGGTTCTATAGGAAGACTTCATATAGCATATGCTTTAATCAGCCTTGGATATGTTAAAAATACCAATGATGCATTTGATACATATCTTCATAAAATTAAATCAATCTATAAAAATCCCTTTGAAATAAATGCAAAAGAATTAATTGAATTAATAAGAAAGGCAGGAGGGGTGTGCTCACTTGCTCATCCGCACACAGTTAATGACTTAGAAAAATCAATTAATGATCTTTATGAAAATGGGTTAGTAGGGATAGAGATTGTTGAAAATAAAAAAATTAAAGATTCTGATGAAATAATGTCGAAATTTGATCTTACTAAGACCGCTGGAAGTGATTTTCATAGACATGGAAAAAAATCATATCTAGGAAAAAACTTTTTGAATGAGCAAGAATTATTGAATTTCTATAATATTTCTAAAAATAAATTAAATGGTGAGATAAGTTGGAATATGTAATTTTTTTAATTATTGTTTTTTTCTTTAGTTCTCTGAATTTTTCTAATATCTATCTAAATAAAATACAAAAAGGTTCATCACAGTCATGGACAACCCATATAGGATCTTCGCATATTTGGAAATATCACTCAAAAATTGCTGGAGTAATAATTTTTTTTGGCGATAGTATTTTAAAAGGGTTACTGCCTATATTTATAGCAAAATTTATTTTTGATTTCAGTCAATTAGAATCAATAAATAAATATTATTTAATACCTATATTATTCACTCAAATAATTGGAAACAATTGGTCTATATTTATGAGGTTTAAGGGAGGAAGAGGAATGGCTATAATTATTGGAAGTTTATTAGGGATAAATACAATCATGGCTATGATCTTATACTCCTTATATATAGCAATATATCTAAAAGTTAAAGATGGCGGCCCTGCCTGGATAATATCAATTGCAATTTCCTCTATAATTTCATTATTTTTTTCAACTACACTTTTATATTGTTACTTAATATGCCTTTTCTTAGTTATTGCAAAAAGAATCACAGGTAATTCGATTTCAAATAATTATAAAATAATAGTAAATAGAATAATTTTCGATAGAGATATATAAATGAAAACCTCAAATAAAAATAAATGTAGTTGCGGAAAGGAAATATCTACATTTTTAAAATGCGGAGACAAAGATTGTGATAATTTCATATGCCCTGATTGCATGGTGCAAACAAAAACTGTACCGAAATGTAAAAAATGCGCTAAATTAAAAGCAAATCCAGCATTCACACCTACTCCAAAAGACCTAATATTAAGTTTTATTGTTTGCATGTTTATATCGGTTTCTTTTGCAATTATTTTTAGATTATTAGTAGAAATTTTATCTAATTTAATTCCATCAATAATCATCTATTACTTAATAATATTGCCTGTTCCAATACTTGGATGGATTATCGGAAATGTAATTGAAAGGACCTCAGGATATAAAAAAAGTTTAACTCTTGTGGTAATTGCTGGATTGAGCGTTGCAATAGGACACTTAACAATTTGGTACGGATTTTCACCCGACATCATTACTTGGCTTTTAAGTTTAGTAATAGGAATTTATTTATCAATTTTAAAAGTTAAGATTTAAATCCTTTTCTAAAGAAAAAACTTCTATGCCACTTTCAACAAATTCACTTTCAACAACTTGAAATCCTGAATTTTTCCAAAATATTAAAGCATCTTTTTGTACCTCTGATGTACCTAGAATTAATTTGTTTGCTCCTCTTTCTTTAGTCCATTTTTCAATACTCTTTAGCAATTCTTTAGCTATGCCCTGCTTTCTATACTCTTTCTTAACACTTAAGCGTTTAAGCCTAAATGTGAAATTATTATGCTTTTCAGCACCTAAACAACCGATAATATTTCCATTAAATATTGCCACAAAAAATATCCCATCCTTAAAATAATGATCATAAATATTGCCTAAATCTTCACTTAAGGATCTTTTCAAATAAGCTGATATACCATCTTTTACTGATTTGTTCCTGTTAACTGCTGTAGAAAGTAGACCAGAAATAACCATATCCTGAACATGAATTTGATCATGTTTGTTAAAAATTCTAATATAAAAATTATCTTTGCTCATAAGAAAAAAATTTTGATAAGAAAAATTACAATAATTCCATCAATTATTGCCGCAATTATAAATAGTGATTTTGGTAATTTTCTTTTCATAAAATCAGGATTTTAACGTGATAAGATAATTTAAGTAAAGTAAATCAGTTTATATATTAATACTATAAATATTATTTATTTAGTATTAAATTATATAAATAGTATTAATGAAAACAAATTTTAAAAATAAAATAATTATAATAACTGGATCGAGTAGCGGGTTAGGTCTTGAATCAGCAAAAAAATTTGCAAGTCTTGGGAATACAGTAATTTTAGCTTGCAGAAACATTGAATATGGCAAGAAAGCTGAAAGAATAGTTGGAGAAAACAGCCTATTTATTCCACTTGATGTAAGTAGCAGGGAAAGTATAGATAGATTTACAAGAAAATTTGGTCATAAATTCTCTAAATTAGACATATTGATAAATAATGCCGGGGTAATGTTGCACCCTCATAAAAAAACGGAAGATGGAACTGAAATTACATTTGCAACAAATTATCTGGGTTATTTCTTTCTTTCACTAAAACTAATACCTAAATTAATATGTTCACCAAATTCAAGGATAATAAATGTTTCTAGTATAGCTAGTTATAGAACAGAAAAAATAAATTGGGATTATTTTGATCCAATCAAAAAAATTTCTTCCTTGAAAGAAAAGAGAGAGATTTATGAGCACACTAATCTATTTAGATTAATGTTTTCAATAGAATTACAAGAAAGGCTAATCAAGAAAAATATTCCTGTAAAATCAATTGCTTGTCACCCAGGAGTTGCTAAAAGTAAGCTTGGCAGGCACTTTTTTCTTGCAAAACTTATTTATGCTTTGCCAGTAATGTCATCGACAAAAGAAGGTGTTAAGTCAATTATTTATTCATGCATTAATTCAAATTTAAGTGGAGGAGAATTTGTGGGGTTAAATACAAAAAACCAACATAAAGGTGATCCAATAATCGTAGCTCCTAATCCATTAGCTGAAATTAAGACTCTAAGGCAAAAATTATGGAAAATGACTGTGGAAAAATATGGGATAGATTTATAAAAAATTTTAATCCTTAAACTTAAAGTATTGACATGAATAAAAAATTTATGCTATAATACTCTTCAAGTTCGGTTGAAAAACCGGATTTTTTTTTGTCTTTTTTTTCTATATTTATATTTTCTTAAAAAAAACTTATCATTCATATATATATTAAGGGAGATTAAATGAATAACTTTGATTACTACGCATATATTGGAACATACACTTCAGGAGGAGTAATTACTCCAAAGTTGCAAAGTAAAGGAATTTATATTTTAGGATATGATTCATCTAGTGGAACTTTTTCTCAGCTGGGAACAGCTTTTGAAAAAGATAATCCTTCTTTCCTCGCAATATCTCCAAATGGTAAAAACCTATATTCTGTAGGTGAAATTGATGATAAGAGAGGAGGAGCCCTTTCTGCGTATTCAATTAATGATGATGGCAGTCTATCAATAATAAATACAATTTCATCAGGATCTAATGGTCCTTGTCACTTATCTACTGATAATGATGGTGCATTGCTTCTAGCAGCAAATTATGCTGGTGGTGCCTCAACCATAACTTCCATTAATAATGACGGTAGTCTAAATGAAAATATTCAGGTAGTTCAGCATGAAGGTTCGAGTGTTAATCCAGATAGGCAAATGGAGCCGCATGCACACTCTATCAATGTTAGTCCTAATAATAAATTTGCACTTGTACCAGATTTAGGAACAGATAAAGTAATGATTTACAAGATTAATCATAGCACCAGAAAATTAGAAATGAATAAGCCAAGTTTTGTAAAAATTGACCCTGGAATGGGGCCTAGGCATCTTGAATTTCACCCTAATGGAAAAGTAGTTTATGTGATAAATGAAATTGGAGCTACTATAACATCATTTGATTTTGACGAAGAAGAAGGTGTTTTAAATACAATAGAAACTATTTCAACTCTTCCAGATGGATTTGATAATAAAAGTTGTGCCGATATACATATAACATCAGATGGCAATTTTCTTTATGGTTCAAATAGAGGCCATGACAGCTTAGCAATATTTAAGGTTTCAAGTGATGGAAGAAAACTAGAAAAGGCTGGACATGAATCAACCTTAGGCAAAACCCCTAGAAATTTTTCTATTGATCCCTTAGGTAATTATATTCTTGCAGCAAACCAAGACTCTGGAGATATATTTACTTTTTCAATTAATAAAAATGATGGAAGCTTGCAACATACAGGTGATAAGATAGACATACCGTACCCTGTGTGTATTAAATTTTTAAAGAGGTAAAAATGAAAATATATATTGATAAAATTGATATAACTAGGTTTATTCTTGTATTAATGGCTAGTCTACTTCTCATATCCTGTAATGTGACAAAGACAAACGATGATGGCGAAGAACTTTCTAAAACGGAATTAAACGCTACATCTGCTGCAGAAGAATCAAAAAGACTTGAAATAAAAGTCGATACAGAATCTCTAAAAGTTAATGAAAAAGAATTATTAAATAACCCTGAATTAAAAAAGTTGGGTTCTTTTTCCGATAAAATTTTAAGGACAGGCATGCGTTCTCTTCAGCATACATATTGGGTAATGGCTGAAGCAAATGAAATGAAAGATTATTTAGACACTGCTGGCGTTGAATTAATTGGAGACGTAATTGTGCCAGGAGACGAAAAGAAGGCTGAATTTTTAGATTATGGAGTAATAATGAGTGGTGGGCAAGCTTATGTTGTTACTGAAATGGATAAAATAATTGTAGCTTTTCGAGATACAGGAAGCGATAAAAGATGGGAAAGAATACTTAATATGCTTACTGATGCTAGAGCCACGTTGAAAAAACTTTCCTTCTTAGATGACCCTAAACTTGCTCAGATAAGCGCTCATGAAGGATTTGTTAGTGAATACATGTTATTTAGAGAAAAGGTTATCGATTACGTTAGCAAGCACCCTGATAAAGAAATTTATGTTGTTGGTCATAGTCTTGGAGGAGCATTAACGACACTTGCTAGCTTTGATATTGCTGCAACATTAGGTAGAGAAGTAAATGCTATTACTTTTGGCGCTCCAAGAGTAGGGATGGAAGAATTCAGAAATGCCTTTAATAATCTTCCAATTAAAATGTATAGATATGTAGTAGCAAATGATCCAATACCAAGAGTTCCAGGAATGTTAATCCCATATGAACATGTAGGAGAATTAATTCAAATAGACGGATCGGGTGATTTATATGATCTTGATAATGTAAATACCGCATTGTTATTTAGTACCAGAGATTTTACAGATCATCATAAATCATCTTATTACTTTGGGTTGGTAGGTTTATATACATTTTGCCAAAATAAAGATTATGAAAAGTGCTCTGATAAGGATTACACAAGTAAATTAGCTAAAGCTGAAAGAGATTCCCAAGAGCAATTTTGGAAAAAAATTCCACTAGATAAAGTCAATTTTCCTGCTGACAAATTGCCAGTAGACAAAATTCCTGTTGGAAAAATGCTAGATCTTAAAAATCGATTATCTGATTTAGCAGGAAAAGCAAAATCATTAAAGCCATGGGAACAAATTCCTTGGGAAGATGTTCCTAGTGATTTAGATGCAGTAATACCGGAAGAAAAAATTCCTTGGGGTAATTAGCCTATCTAATTGAATACGCCCCATCTACAGGTATAGAAGTGCCTGTTACATAATCTGATGCAGATGAAGCTAAAAATATTGCTGTGCCTGCAAGGTCACTAGGCACTCCCCACCTGCCAGCTGGAATTCTTGAAGTTACTAACTCAGCATCTTCAGGAAAATTTTTTCTAAATCCATCAGTTAAGTTGGTAGTAATATAGCCAGGTAATATAGAATTAACTTGTATATTGAACTCTGCCCAAGCAATTGCACAGCTTTTTGTGTATTGAACAACACCACCTTTACTAGCAGCATATACAGGAACATGCGCGGCACCAAAAATTGAGAACATCGATCCTATATTAA
>Ga0111541_10000612_pt1 | contig 11629 bp, 9 predicted proteins | sample Knorr_S7_td_DCM__FD_83039 | JGI IMG/M metagenome (GOLD analysis project Ga0111541, IMG submission 83039) | Marine microbial communities from Southern Atlantic Ocean transect - Knorr_S7_td_DCM_ad_131m_LV_B (version 2) (version 2) | ecosystem: Environmental > Aquatic > Marine > Oceanic | place...
CTGTAATACGAGCATTGGTACACGAACCAATAAAAACTCTATCTAATTCTATGTCTTCAATTTTTGTTCCTGGCTTAAGTCCCATATAATCAAGTGCATTATTACAAGATTGAGATTCAAGCATTTCTTCATAATCATCAGGAGATGGAATTGAAGATGAAACAGGTAAAACTTGAGAAGGATTTGTTCCCCATGAAACATGTGGTTCTAAATCGTCACAATCTACTTCTATGTATGAATCAAATTCTGCTCCCTCATCTGTTTGAAGTTCATTCCATTCTTTTACAGCCTTCTCCCAATCATTACCTTTAGGGACTTTGTTTCTACCCTTCATCCATTCATATGTAATTTCATCTGGAGCAATCATACCTGCTCTTGCGCCTGCTTCTATAGACATATTGCATATAGTCATTCGTCCTTCCATAGAAAGATTTTTAATTGCATTGCCTGTATATTCCATTACGTAACCTGTACCACCAGCTGTTCCTATTTGACCTATGAGCTTCAAAACCATATCTTTAGCAGTAACACCTTTTTTTAGTTCTCCTTTAAAGTCCACTTTCATCGTTTTTGGTTTTCTTTGTCTGAGAGTTTGAGTAGCTAAAACATGTTCAACTTCAGAAGTACCTATTCCAAAAGCTAAAGATCCAAAAGCACCATGAGTTGAAGTATGAGAGTCTCCACAAACTATAGTCATTCCTGGTTGAGTATAACCTTGTTCAGGACCAATTACGTGAACAATTCCTTGCTCTTCATCCCAAACATCAAACAATGTAATTCCATTTGATTTACAGTTCTCTCTGATAGTTTCAACTTGTTTTCTAGCAATTTCATCTTTTATTTCTAATGTTCGAGTATCATCAGTAGTAATATTGTGGTCCACTGTGGCAATTGTTAAATCAGGCCTTCTGACTTTTCTATTACTTATTCTTAATCCTTCAAATGCCTGAGGTGATGTTACTTCGTGAACCAAATGTAAATCAATGTATAGAATTACAGGTTGGTCTTTAGGTTCTGCAACCAAATGTTTTTGCCATATTTTTTCAAACATAGTAAGTTTTGCCATAATACTCTCTCCTTTATTAATTTGAAGACTTAATAATCAAATATCTGTTAATTGCATTAACGTACGCCTTTGCACTAGCAAAAATTATATCTGTATCAGATCCTTGTCCTGAATAAATTGTCCCATCTTTTTCAATTCTTATAGTTACTTCTCCAAGTGCATCAATTCCCTCGGTTACTGAAGAAACTGAAAATTCAGTAAGATTTACATCTTGTTTAGTTATAGAATCAATCGAGTTACATACAGCATCCACTGGCCCTGTTCCTGACTTAGAAACACTTTCTGAGTCCCCATTAGGCAGTTCCAAAGTAATTGAAGCTACAGGATCTCTTTTGTTCCCACATACTACATCCAAATCTAAAACCTTGAATCTTTCTGTTGTATCTAATTCTCTGTGAAATTCACTCATTAAAGATTCAAGATCTTTATCAGTAATTTCTTTTTTCTGATCAGCTAAATTCTTAAAGCTATTAAAAATCTCTAGTAATTCTTTATCGTCTACCTTATATCCTAAATATTCTAATCTGGACTTCAAACCTGCTCTACCTGAAACCTTAGTCAGAACAATCGCATCACCCTTCCAACCTACTTCTTCTGGAAGCATTATTTCAAAAGTTGTTCTTTCTTTAAGAAATGCATCCTGATGAATTCCAGAAGAGTGTCTAAATGCATTTTGACCTGTGACAGCTTTGTTAAACTGTATAGGGAAACCAAATATATTAGAAATCAGTCTACTCGATGGTCCTATTTCTGGAGTATTTATATCAGTCTCTACTCCATAATGATCAGGGCGTGTTTTTACTGCCATAATAACCTCTTCTAAAGCAGCATTCCCAGCTCTCTCTCCCAAACCATTGATACAGCCTTCAATTTGTCTAGCACCATTTTCAAGAGCTGATAGACTATTTGCAACAGCCATCCCTAAATCATTATGGCAATGAACACTAACAATAGCCTTATCTATATTAGATACATTATTAAAAACTCCAGCAATTAATTCTCCAAATTCTTGAGGATTTGTATATCCAACTGTATCTGGAATATTAACAGTAGTAGCTCCTGCTGCTATAGCATTTTCTAACATCATGTATAAATAGTCTGGATCAGATCTTGAGGCATCCATTGGAGAAAACTCAACATCTTGTACTGAATCTCTAGCTCTCTTTACAGCATCTATAGCCATTGACATTATAGATTCTCTATCTTTCTTCATTTGATGAAGCATGTGTATATCTGAAACCGATAAAAATGTATGAATCCTAGGCTTTGAAGCACCTTTCAAACAAGCAATAGCAGAGTCTATATCAGAAGGTACTGCTCTTGCTAATGTAGCAATAGTTGGTCCTTCAATTTCTAGAGCAATTTTTCTTACTGCAGCAAAATCACCAGGTGAACTAGCTGCAAAACCAGCCTCTATGATGTCAACATTTAGCTTTTGCAACTGGGTAGCAATTCTAAATTTATCTTGGGCAGTTAAGGATGCACCTGCTGATTGTTCTCCATCACGAAGTGTTGTATCAAAAACTAATAGTTTGTCATTTTTATTATTTTCAACCATTTATATACTCTCAATAATTATGTTGTTGATTCTAGCCAAGGCATCATTGCTCTCAGATCTTTACCAATTTTCTCAACTGGATGACTCAAATCTGCTTCTCTTAATTCGTTATATTTATGTAATCCTTCATCATTTTCTGCAATCCACTCTCTTGCAAATCTACCACTTTGGATATCATCTAAGACATTTTTCATTGATTGCTTAACAGAATCATCAATTATTTTTGGACCAACAGTATAGTCTCCATATTCAGCAGTTGTAGATACTGAGTACCTCATTCCTTCCAAACCACCTTGATAAATCAAATCAACTATGAGTTTTAACTCATGCAAAACTTCAAAATAGGCAGATTCAGGCTGATATCCAGCTTCAGTCAATACTTCGAATCCTGCCTTAATTAATGCTGTCACACCTCCGCATAGAACAGCTTGTTCTCCAAAAAGATCAGTTTCAGTTTCTTCTTTAAAAGTGGTTTCTAATATTCCTGCTCTTCCACCACCAATACCTTTTCCATAAGCTAATGCAGTTTCATAAGCTTTTCCTGAAAAGTCCTGGTCAACAGCTATCAAGCATGGAACTCCTAAGTCTCTCTCAAAAACAGCCCTAACTCTATGTCCTGGAGCTTTTGGAGCAATCATAACTACATCCACATTTTCAGGTGGCTTAATTTCTCCATAAAGAATTGCAAAGCCATGTGCAAAAAGCAAAATATCTCCTTCAGATAGATTTTGCTCTATATCTTCATTAAATACCTTTTTCATTGAAGGATCAGGGATACAAAGACTTATAAGTTGTGAGTTTTTTACTGCATCTGAAATACTATATACTTCAAATCCATCATGTTCAGCCTGTTCCTTAGATTTAGAACCTTCATAAAGACCTATAATTACATCAAATCCAGAATCTTTAAGATTTTGTGCATGAGCATGACCTTGAGAGCCATAACCAATAACAGAAATTCTTTTATCTCTTAGTATTTGATCGTCTATATCTTTGTCATAAAATAACTTTGCCATTTTTTTCTCCTATTTTTATACTGATCCTGATTCATTTTCATCAGAAATGTATACATTTGATTGATTTGTTACACTAAATTGACCATCTTCTAAACCTACTTTTGTTGTACCTCTGAGAGTAGCAATTCTACCGGTTCTCATGATTTCTAATACTCCAAATTGATCCAATAGTTCTACAAAAGAATCAATTTTTGATTTACCTCCAGCAATTTCAAATGTCATATTATTTATACCTACATCAACAACATTTACTCTAAAGATTTTAGATAATTCTAGTATTTCTACTCTTTGAGAAGGTTTGCATGAAACCTTTATTAGAGCTAATTCTCTCCACACTGTATTTTTTTCACTTATATCTGAAGCTTCAACAACATCTATCAATTTATTTAGTTGAGAAGATATTTTCATCACTGAATTTTCAGAGCCTGCTACCACAAACGTCATTCTGGAAAATCCATCTTTTTCTGAATGACCAACAGCCAAGCTTTCTATGTTTACGCCTCTTCTTCTAAAGAGTCCTGAAATTCTAGCCAAAACACCCGGCTTATCATGAACTAAAGCTATAATAGTTCTTCTATGTAGTCCATCATTCATCATTTGTTTTTATCCTCCTCTATTAGCTGATCTACACTTCCTCCAGCTGGTATCATTGGATAAACATAATCTACTTTTTCTATAACAAAATCAACAATTACTGGTCCATCATGATTATTCGCTTCATTTATAGCGGATTGTAAATCATCTTGATTTTCAACCCTTATTCCTTTTATTCCATATGCTTCTGCAAGTTTTACAAAATCAGGATTGCCTGTATATGTTTCTGCATTTCTTTTACCTTGATAAAACATATCTTGCCATTGGGTTATCATACCTAAATGATTATTATTTAATATCGCATACTTAATAGGTAATTTATTTTCTGCAACAGTAGCTAATTCACCTATTGTCATTTGAAACCCACCATCACCACATATTGACCAAACTGTATCATCTGGTGATCCAACTTGCGCACCAATTGCACTTGGAATTTCATAACCCATAGTTCCTAATCCACCTGATGAAAGCCAAGTATTTGGTTTAGTAAATTCATAATGTTGAGCAGCCCACATTTGATGTTGTCCTACTCCAGTGCAAATAATAGCATTACCCTTAGTAATATCAGATAAAGTTTTTATTACCTGTTGACCTAATAAACTATCTGATTCCGGTATTAAAAGCGAAGGATGTTCAGCTTTAATGTGCTCTACCTGTTTGAGCCAATCCGTATGATTTTGAGTATTAAGTTTTGGGTTTAATAAATTCAATACTTGGTCTATGTCACCTACAACAGGTGCATCTATTTTAACTGTTTTATTAATTTCTGCTGGGTCTATGTCAATATGAATTTTTTTAGAATTTTTACCAAATCTTTTTGCATTACCTACAATTCGATCATCAAATCTAGATCCTATACCGATTATTAGATCTGCTTCATCAAGAGCTATGGATGCATAAGCCATTCCATGCATACCAGGAAATCCTGCAGACAAAATGTGATTTTCAGGGAAAGATGAAATTCCAAGTAATGTTGTTACCACAGGTATTTGACATCTTTCAGCTAATTCTAAAAGCCTTTCTTGAGCTCTAGATATAATAACTCCATGTCCTGCAAGTATTACAGGTTTTTTAGATTCATTTATTAGCTCTATAGCTTTCTCTATTTGTGACTCATCTATCTCAGGATAAGGTTTATATCCCGGTAAATTAACTTTTGAATCTTTTTTATAGTTGTAATCAGATAATTCTTCAAAAACATCTTTAGGAATATCGATTAGTACGGGACCTGGTCTACCAGTTTTTGCAATGTAAAAAGCTTCATGAATTATTGGGCCTATGTCTGATGCTTTCATAACTAAGTAGTTATGTTTAGTAACTGGTAAAGTAGCTCCAGTTATATCAGTTTCTTGAAAAGCATCTGTTCCAATTGCTGGTCTTCCTACTTGACCTGTTATAGCAACAACAGGAACAGAATCCATCATTGCAGTAGCTAAGCCTGTGATTAAATTTGTTGCCCCAGGACCTGACGTAGCAAATGCTACCCCAACTTTTCCAGTAGTTCTTGAATAGCCATCAGCAGCATGACATGCACCCTGCTCATGTCTTGTTAAGATATGTCTTAATTCAGGAAAATTATTTAATGTTCCATACAAAGGTAATATTGCTCCACCTGGAATGCCAAAGACTGTATCGACACCCTCTTTTATTAGAGCCTTACAAACTATTTCACTTCCTTTGAATAAATCTTTTTTCATGAAATTCTCCATTAATTTAATTAAAAAAACTCGCCCAAAAGGACGAGATTACCCGCGGTACCACCTTAATTGCACTTTAAATGTGCCCCTTATTTAAACTTATCGTAGTTTTCAACGTTTCTTCTTACTAATTTCAGAAGAACCACTCCTAGGCGAGTTCATTAATCTTTAATATTGATTTACAGAAGCCATCAACTCTCTTTTACAGTTAGAAAAGAATTAATTACTACTCCTATTCATAGCGTTCATTCTATTATATAACTATATAGATCAAATAGCTATTAATCTGATAAATTACACCTAATGAAAATAAATAAATTAGATAATAACAATAATCAACAAAAAAGAGCTTTTTTCAACTTTATTTCTAAGCTTGATAATCATGGATATACTTCGTTTCCTGAAGATTATAATGTCTTCAAAAAACTTATAGATAATACAAAACCTGAAATTTTTTTAATCTATGACAAGGAATCTATAATAAATTATTTTTATATAGTTGATGAAAATTTGATTAATAGAACGATAATTCAAACATACAATACTAATCATCTATCTAATTTTGAAGAAATTAAAAAAAACTTAGATTTTTCTAATTCTATAGAGGTTGGGGTTAGAGATAGCGAGAATAATAAACCTGAATCAAAATTAAAATTTAATTTATCAAATACTTATAATTTCATGGAGTTAAAAAAAGAAAATCTAGTTGATGTTAAAAATAATTTCAACAAAAATAATTATGATAAAAAATTATTTGATATAAAAACTGATATTGAAAACTTAACCAATATTCAAAATGAATGCTTTGAAAATCATCATGGATATCAAAAGAATAATACTGATGAAATAAAAAAGGAATTAGATTTACTTATTTCTGATAATAAGAGTTATTACATACTAGGAATTACAGATAAAAATCAAAAATGGGTAGGATACTCATGGTCAAACTATAACCTAAATTCTAAAACAGCTAAATTATCAATGTGCGGTTCCGTAAAGAGTCATAGAAATAATGGAGTTGGAACAGAAGCTATTAGGTCTTCAATAAACCACTTGTTTAAGATAGGTTGTGAAAAAATTCAACTCGAAGTTGATCATAATAATAACTCAGCAAAAAAAATATACTTAGAAATGGGATTTGAAATTTATGATAATTTGAGATGGTATGAAATTATATAAATTTATTAAAAGTTTTTTCTAAAACAGAATTCCATTCAAGATCTTTTATTCTGTCTAAGTTATTCACTTTATATCGATCCTCTTTTTGAAAAAATATCTCCAATTTATCTGCAAAATTCTCAGGTGAGATGTTTTCAGCTAGAATTCCAGATTTCCCATCTTCCACAATATCTTTCATTCTGCCTACTTGTGATGCTAATACAGGGGTTTTAGTCGCCGAAGCTTCTAAACACACTAAACCAAATGTTTCAGATCTGGAAGGAATAATAACAATATCAACAGCATTGTAACAATAATTCAATTCTTTTTGAGATAATGATCCAAGCCAAATAATAGATTCAGAAATTTTCATCTTATCCAATTCTTTGATTAGTTTTTTTTGTTCTATAGATCCTACATCTCCACCTGCTATCAAAAGTTTATAATTTTTATTATTTTTTTTTGATAAATTAATCACTTCAATAGCTATATCTAAACCTTTAAGATAATCTAGTCTTCCTACAAAAAGTATAAGTTTTTCATTTTGATAGAAACCAAAATGGTTTCTAGCTTTAACTTTGGGAATATAATAGAAAATATCATCTTTATAACCAGGAGTTGATTCGATAATTTGAGAAGTTTTATAACCATATTCACTTAATAAAACTTCTTTTTCTTGTTCTGAAAAAGCTAAAACATAATCAAAAAAATTATTAAACTTTTTCTCCTCTTCAAATCTTTTATTATCAATTTTATATTGTTCATTATGAATTTTTTTTAGTAATTCTAGAGTATGCGAAATGTTAATTTTGGTGATATCAGATGAATCAAAAAAATTTTTTGCAAAGGTTCCAGATGTCCAATAATTTGAAATCAGTAAATCAGTTTCATCTTTTATAGATTGTATTTGTTCGTTAGATTTATCTAAATTACTTAGATGAATAATTTTAAGATTTTTTTTATCTTCTAATTCACAGTATTCGTGAGAACTAGTAATAAATATAATTTTGTGATTTTTAGATAATAGAAAAGTTATGAGATTATGAACATAAATATTAAGACCACCAGCATTACCAATACCAATTTTTTGACCAAAACAAGAATGAATTGAAAGAATTGTAATGGTTTTTCCCATCATTTTCTTTCCAGTAAAACAGAATAAACTTTTTTGTCTATTCCCCCTAAGTCATATTTATATCTTTCATTACCTCTCATAAAATCAAAAATTTCATATTTATTCTCTATAGATCTTTTTATAGCAAATAAATGATTGATTAAGCCAGTTGAATGTTTTATATATTTTGGGTCAAACCCTGAATTATACAAATATCTAATATTATTTTGGGAAAAGGATATTGAGCATGCTACAGTTTGATTTTCAACTTTCAGATAAGAATATAATAAATTATTTTCAGATAAAAATTTGTAAATTAGTTCCTTAAAAAATTTCTCTCTATCACTGTTCATGAATAAATTTTTTTCATCAGAGCTAAGTTTATGCAATCGAATGAAATCATCAAATATTTCTTCAAAATTATCAATGGAATTATGATCTCCTGAACTAAAGTCAAAGTTTTCTTCAAAACGTCTTATTTTTCTTTTGATCTCATGCCTTCTTTTTTTACTTAAATTCATAAGATATTCATCCCAAGTTTCTGGAAGTAAAAGATATGGTGAGACATCTTCTTCTTGTATATTCACCTTGTATAAATTTTCTAATTTACTATTTTTGAAGTTTGAAAAGAAATGAGAATCTTCACTTATTGAATATAAGGATAATTTTGATATTTTAGTTTGAAAAATCTTATTTAATAAATCTAAAAAATCTTCTATATTATTTTCTTTAGAAAGAAGATTATTATAATCAACTACGTCTTTGTCACCTATAAATGTAGCATGATCATTCAAAATCTTAATGGGAATAAAAAAATTATGATTATATGCAAGTTGATAATTATAGTTTTCATCAAAACTATTAACCCAAATTTTTTTCCATGAAAATTTATCAAAAGGTGTTAAATCTATAGACTTTGATTCAAAATCTTCCCATTTATTAATATCTAATTCATCAAATTTCAAGTTTAAAACATCCTTTTGAAAATATTGGTAGATGATCCACTTATAATTGCTTTTTTAATTGATTCTGAATTAGAACTTGTTTTTATGATTTTAGATTTAAGATATTTCTGAGCATTTTCAGGGTCTTTCAAACCATTTCCAGTTAATATACAAACTATTTTTTTATTTTTTACATCAAGTCCATTATTTATTTTTTTTAATAAGCCTGCAAAAGAAGCTGCAGAGGCTGGCTCACAAAAAATACCTTCATGCTTAGCAATAAGAGACTGAGCAGATATAATTTCTTCATCAGAAACTTTGAGAAATTCACCTTGAGTTTCATTAACCGCTTCTTTTGCTAAATCGGAACTGGCTGGATTTCCTATCCTAATTGCTGTTGCTAAAGTACTAGGATTTTCAATTATTTTTCCATCTACAAGAGGTGCTGAATTTTCTGCTTGTATTCCAAAAAAAGTAGGAATATCTTTTATTTTTTTTCTTTCTAAATACATTTTATAACCCATAAAATATGAGCTTATATTTCCAGCATTGCCCACTGGCATAAATTGATAATCCGGAGATTGATTCAGTTCATCAACTATTTCAAAAGATCCTGTTTTTTGACCCTCTAATCGAAATGGATTAATTGAGTTAACTATTTCAAAATCCATAGAATCAGAAATCTGTTTAACTGCTTCTAGAGCTTGATCAAAATTACCTTTAATTGATACTATTTGTGCTCCATAAGCCATAGCTTGAAGTAATTTCCCTACAGCAATTTTTCCACTAGGTATTATTACAATTGTTTGTAAATTATATCTAGCTCCATAAGCTGCAGCGGATGCAGAAGTGTTACCTGTTGAAGCACATATAATTTTAGATTTTTTTTTCTCTAAAGCCTTTGCTACAGCTAAAAACATACCTCTGTCTTTAAATGATCCGCTGGGGTTACAACCCTCAAGTTTGAAGTATAATTCACAATCATATTTCTCACTAAAATTTAGTGATTTTACTAAAGGGGTGAAACCTTCTCCCAGTGACACCATGGGGGTAGAGCTATTTACAGGAAGAAAATCTTTATAATGGTCAAATAGAATTTTTTTCATTTAAAAAATATACTGAATAAACATAGTATATAATATTTATTGCTTCAAAGTTTCAAGATTATTTTGCTGTGTTTCATCACTTTGAATTTCTATAAATTCCGAATTTGAGGCAATTAATACTTTATTGTTAATCCAGTTATAAATATCGCTATCTATATCCATCCAAAGATTATACTCTTCAGTGAAAGAATTTATAAATTTTTCAAATTCTAAATCAGCTAAAATTTCAAAATTTTTATTATCTATTTCCCTAGCTTCAGAATATTCAGAAATATAGTAAAAAGAATATATTTTATCCGTAGCATTTCTATAAGGTGTATCAAGTAATTTATTTGTTTCTACACTATTATTTTCATCAAGGGAAGCAAATATAATTTTATCCATCTCTTTGTCTACACCTTTAGGAATCCAGCCTAGATTTCCTTTTGTTCTTAGCACTTCTTTATCTTCAGAATACTCTAATGCAATTTGCTCAATGTCAGCTCCCATAGTAAGTTTTCTATCTATGGAGTTAATAACAGACAAATCAGGACTTTCAAAAACTAATTCATAAACATTTACTTGAGGTTGAATTCTTGATAAATCTCTAGCAACTACATCTCTCAGTTGTTCTCTAAACATAGTTCTTTGAACATAATCTTTATATTCTTCATCGCTTAAACCAGTTTTATTTAGAAATTGGCGATATGATTCTTCAACATTTTTTTTATATTCTTCAGAATTTACACTTTGACTATCAGAAATATAACCCATCAAAAATTCAATCCTTTGATCAACCTGTTCATTAGTAACAGTTATTCCATATTTTGGTGCAACCTGATATGCTAATTCAGCTTCAAGTATTACTCTTAAAGCTTCAAATAAAGAGTTTCCTATTTCAAATTCCATTCCGAGATCTTCACTGATTCTTTGATTAAATCTTATAAACTTAACCACATCACCTCTGGTATATTTCACATCAGCTACTCTGACTGCATCCTGCATTGGTGGAATGACATATCTGTTGACATAAAAGAAAACTAAAATAAAAAAAAGAATAATAAAAAAAGAAAAACCTATGTAGAAAAATGGTCTAAGAAAAATAGACTTGCTTTTATTTGTTTCTAAAATTTCAAACCTAGTTTGACCTTTGGTTCCTGTTATACTTCTCTTACCAATTTCAAAAGATGAATTATCTTGGTTGGGCTCAGGTTTATTATTGTCATTAACCATATAAACTCACATGAATTCTTGGAGAAGAAATTAAAATTTAGGAATCCTCAGCTTTGTTCTCTTCAGCTGATTCTTCAGCTTTAGTCTCTTCAGTTGATTCTTCAGCTTTAGTCTCTTCGGTTGATTCTTCAGCTTTAGTCTCTTCAGTTGATTCTTCAGCTTTA
>Ga0111541_10000614_pt1 | contig 11610 bp, 12 predicted proteins | sample Knorr_S7_td_DCM__FD_83039 | JGI IMG/M metagenome (GOLD analysis project Ga0111541, IMG submission 83039) | Marine microbial communities from Southern Atlantic Ocean transect - Knorr_S7_td_DCM_ad_131m_LV_B (version 2) (version 2) | ecosystem: Environmental > Aquatic > Marine > Oceanic | place...
CAAATTTTTAGATTAATGTTCATTGTCTTATAATATATCAGATTTTTCTAAAAAATTATTAAAGATTTAGATTATTTTCTACATTGAATTAACATTTTGATGATAAATAGAAATTATGATTTCAAAAAATTTTGAAAAATTATTTGAGGCTGCACAAAATGTGCGTGATAATGCTCATGTTCCATACTCTAAGTTTAAAGTTGGAGCGGCATTATTAACAAGTAATGATTCTGTAGTTGTAGGGTGCAATGTAGAAAATGCAGCTTACCCTCAATCACAGTGTGCAGAAGCAAGCGCTATTGGTAACTTGGTTAGTCAAGGTTTTTCTAAAATAGAAGAAGTATTAGTAATAGGATCAGGGAATTTGCTATGCTCTCCTTGTGGTGGATGTAGACAAAGATTACGAGAGTTTGCTTCTTTAGATGTATTAATACATATGTGTAACAGCAAAGGACATTTAAAGACGTGCACACTTGGGGAATTACTTCCAGATTCTTTTGGGCCAGAGAATTTATAATGCATAAATCAGCTCAAATTTTTTTAAATAATTCAAATAATATAAAACCTGAAATTGCAGTAATTTTAGGAAGTGGTTTAACAAATTTTTTTGAAGACAATAATGTTACCTTTTCAATTTCATATGAAGAGTTACCTGACTTTCCTCAACCAACTGTTAAAGGTCATGCTGGAAAGCTTATTTTAGGCAAAATCAATAAAAGAAATGTTGTATGTATGTATGGTCGCTCTCATATATATGAAGGACACGAGCCCCAAAATTTAGCAAAGCCTATAAGAGTGTTAAAAGATATAGGCTGCAAACTATTAATAATAACTAATGCCGCTGGTAGCCTTGATCAAAATATGCCTGCGGGAAGTTTAATGGTTATTAAAGATCATATAAATTGGAGTGGTTTTAATCCTCTTATAGGCTCTAATGTAGAAACTTATGGACCACGTTTTAGTGATATGAGTGACGCTTATCATCAAAAATATAGAAAACAACTTTTAGAAGTAGCTAATAAAAATAATCAAAAAGTATATGAAGGTGTTTATTGTATGTATTCTGGACCAAATTTTGAAACTCCAGCAGAAATTAATGCCTTGAAAGTAATTGGAGGAAATGCTGTAGGAATGTCAACAGTACCTGAAGTTTTAGTTGCTAATCATTGTTCATTACCTGTAGTTGCTATAAGTGTTATTACTAATCTTGCTGCAGGAATGAATAAATCAAAATTGAGTCATCAAGAAACTTTAGAAAATGCAGCTTCAGCTGAATCTCACATAATAAATCTTATAAAAAACTATATTCATGATGTAAAATTAAATGATTCCTCAGGAAATAATTAGAAAAAAAAGAGACGGATATTCTTTAACAGAAGAAGAGATTCAAATTTTTGTTAGAGGTTTGACAGATAAATCTTTATCTGATGAACAAATAGCAGCAATGAGTATGGCTATTTTTTTAAACGATATGAGTTCGCAAGAGACAGTATGGATGACACATGCGATGAAAAACTCAGGCGATACTATTGATTGGAAAAATACCGTTGATACTGATTTAGTTTGTGATAAGCATTCAACTGGTGGGGTTGGAGATAAAACAAGTCTTTTGTTAGCGCCTATTTTAGCAGCATGTGAATTATTTGTCCCAATGATTTCAGGAAGAGGCTTAGGTCATACAGGAGGCACATTAGATAAATTTGACTCAATACCAGGTTATAATACTCAGCCAAATATTGATACTTTTAAAAAAGTTGTAAAAGATGTTGGTTGTGCAATTATTGGTCAAACTTCTAACTTAGCTCCAGCTGATAAAAAATTATATTCAATTAGAGATGTAGTAGGAACAGTTGAATCAATACCTTTAATTACTTCTTCAATTTTATCCAAAAAAATTGCTTCAGGTATTAAATCTCTTATATTAGATGTTAAGGTAGGCAATGGATCTTTTAATTCAAATTTAAATATTGCTGAAAGTCTTGCAAAATCTCTTGTAAGTGTTGCTAAAGGAGCCAATTTGAAATGTGAAGCTCTCATCACTGATATGAATCAAATTTTAGGAACAAGTGCCGGGCATTCTTTAGAAGTAATTGAATGCGTAGAATATTTAACAACAAAAAAAAGAAATAACCGTTTACAAATTATTACAAATGATCTTGCTTCTTCACTTTTAATGATGATTAAGGGAATATCAAAAGAAGAAGCTTTAAATCAAATAAATTTGGTTTTAGATAATGGAGCAGCTGCAGAGAAATTTGAAAAAATGATTTACGCTTTAGGAGGACCAAGATCTTTTTTAACATCATATAAAAAAGATTTAAACATTAATTTAAAAATAAAAGAAGTATTATCAAATAGAAATGGTTGGATAAAAGAAATTAATACACGAAAATTAGGATTACTTCTCATTGAACTTGGAGGAGGTAGAAAACAAATAGATGATAAAATCAACTATTATGTAGGTTATGATAATGTATTAGGAATAGGTGACTATGTAGATAAAAATACACCTATAATAAAAATTTTTTATAGTTCTGAAGATAATTTAAATAAAATTAAAGATGAAATTGCTGACTGTTTTATTTTAACAGACAATAAAGTAGAACAACAAAAAAATGTATACAAAAATATTAATTAAATGAGCTCACAAATTTCTATTGATAAAAAACTTATTAAATATCTAGAAAGAACTGGTTATAGGTCTGATGAAATTATAGATCAATTAGTTGAAGAGACATTAACCCTAGGTAGTATTGCTCGAATGCAAATAGCTCCAGAGCAAGGCCAATTTTTGGAAATTATTGTTAATATATCTAATTCAATAAAGTGTTTAGAACTAGGAAGATTTACAGGTTTAAGCTCATTATGTATTGCTAAAGGCCTACCTAATAGAGGAAAGTTAGTGGCCGTAGATAATTCTGATGAATTTTTACATATTGCAAAAAAATATTGGAAAATGGCTGGCGTAGATTCAAGGATAAAATCAGTGATTGCGGATGGAGTTGAAGTAATGCAAAGCATGATTGATCGTCAAGAATATTTTGATTTTATATTTATTGATGCGGACAAAAATAATTATCCAAACTATTATGAATTGTCACTTCAGTTATTAGGTAAAAATGGAATTATAATTATTGATAACATGTTATGGCATGGTGATGTTGCTGATTCAAAAAAAATCGATAAACAAACAAAAACTATTAGAGAGCTCAATTTAAAAATACAAAAAGATGAGAGAATAAATTATTCTCTTTTACCTCTATCAGATGGATTATCATTCATTCAAAAAAAATAATTTTTAGTCTTGAAAATTAATTAATAATTCCCACATTATTTTAGTTGATATGCCATTGTGGGTATCAATCACATAACTTGCTTTTAAAGGAGTTTTTATGACTAGAAACCTATCCGTATGGAATTCGTTAAGACCATTTTCAGTAGGATTTGATTCAATTTTTGACGAATTTGATAGAATGTTAGATTCTACCGAACGATACAATTCAAATTACCCACCTTATAATATTCGTAAAATTAATGATAATGATTATAAGATAGAGGTTGCCTTAGCTGGCTATAGTAAAGAAGATATTGAGTTGGAATTAAAAGATAGCACTCTTACAGTTCGTAATAAACGAAACGAAAAAATTGTTAACGATGATTCTAATGGAGTAATTCATAAAGGAATCTCTACAAGACAATTTGAAAGGGCTTTTACAATATCAGAAGATATTAAAGTAAAAAATGCTGAATTAAAAAATGGTTTGCTAAATATTCAACTAGAACGAATTGTTCCTGAAGAAAAAAAAGCACGATTAATTAATATTAGTTAACTTTGAAGGATAGGGGCCTGAAAGGCCCCTTTGACCAAATAAAATGTTTTATTTATTAACTAAAACTCTAATAACAGTATTGATAGTTGTAATAGTATCTGAGATAGCAAAAAAATCCTCCCTTTTTGCAGGATTAATAGTTTCAATTCCCTTCACTACTTTTTTAGCATTAGTTTGGCTCTATTGGGATACAAGTGATAATCAAAAAATAATAGATCTTTCAAATTCAACACTTATGATGACCATACCATCTTTAACATTTTTCATTTTCTTGCCTCTTATGATAAAATTGAATATTTCATTTTACTTATCTATTTCTTTTGCAATAATTTTAACTGCTATTTGTTACTGGATTTTTAGTCTTTTTTTAGGGAAAATTGGATACCCTCTATTTTAGTATTGTTATATCTCTATATTACTGATAATTTTAAAAGACTTAAAAATTCAAGTCTTATGAGATACTTCATATTTTATATCGTTATAATAGTAAGCTCATCTTTAAACGCTCACCAACCTAAAATTATTAATTATTCCCCAAATATTGATGAACCACATGAAGTTGTTTATCCTGAAATTTCTAAAGCATATTATGGCCAATTAAAAGGAGAGCCTCACTACTATGTTATTAGGAATGAAGAAGATTTTTTATTTTATACAAGTATTTTAAGTCCTAAAGTTAATGAAAATTATACTTGGCTTTCGCTTGAGGTTTTAGATGAAAATCAAAATTTAATTTATAAAGCTGATGGATCAAAATTTAATTGGACAGCGTGGTATGAACCATATGCACGTGATTGGTACTGGAAGGGACCTGAAATAGGAATTAAAACTGAAAAAGAATTTCAATCAAGCTTTCCAATCAATGGCGGAACATATTTTATAAAAGTTTATAATGATAATAATACTGGGCATTATTCACTTGCAGTTGGAGAAGCAGAATTTTTTGGATCAAATTTATGGGAAAAAATTTTAACATGGACTCCAATATTGCTTTTTATAGGACCTTATATGGACATTGTTCATTGGCAAAAATTTGATATAAGAGCATTTATTCCCCATATTGCAATATTAGTTATATTTTTTATATTTTATTTTATTATTAAAAAAATATTTTTTAAAAAGCAAAGAAGATATTTTGCTAAATAAACTTTTTCTCTTTTTAGTTTTATTTTCATTTCCAGTACACGCGCATACATTTACTGGCATGATAGGTTTTTATGATGGCATTTCCCATCCAGTTTTAGGACTTGATCATTTTTTAGCTATGGTATGTGTTGGTATTGTCAGTACCCAAATTGGTGGAAGAGCTATATGGTTTGTTCCATCATGTTTTGTAATTATGATGATTGTTGGAGGGATAGTTGGTATTTTTTTAGAAATAAATTTAAAAAATATAGTGGATATTGCTATGTTTATTATTGAACTAGGGATTGTTTTATCAGTTATTCTTTTAGGAATTGCTATTGTGGCTGACAAAAAAATATACCCAATAGTAATAACTATTTTTGTTTGCATTTTTGGAATTTTTCATGGGTTAGCCCATGGAATAGAAATGCCTTGGGCAGCTAATCCTATTTTGTTTTCATTAGGCTTTACAACAGGTACAGCAACTCTACATCTTTTTGGCGTTGGAATAGGGAGTTTCGCTAACAGAACTAAATTTTTATCAATAGGACTAAAATTTGTAGGAAGTATAATTGCTATTTATGGTTGTTATTTATTACTAATTTAAAATATAAATATAATTAGAATAATTCTAAAACATTTTGATTTTAGAGCAAAATAAAGGATTTTTTTTTTAACATTTATTTTGATAGATTTTTTTATAAATTGTTTTCAGACTTTCAATAAGAGAGCTGGAGATAGATATGTTTAAGATATTTACCGGCAGAACTGCGACTGCTCACCCTCTTTTTTTATCTATCTCCAATTTTAACTAAATAACAGGAAAGATTATGAAAAAAATACTTATAATACTTATGAGTTTAATTTCTATTAATTTTTATAGCGGTATTTCAAGTGCGGATGGTCACAAAATATATGGACCTTACCCCATTACACTTAAAGGTTATGATGGAGATAAAACAAACTCAGTAAAATACACTGGTCAAATGGCAAGACAAGTTCTTCATGATAGTTTGAAAAAACTTGTTAAAACTGGTGACCTAGAAAAAATGATGGCTTACTACAATGGAGAAGATGGTTTACAGATCATTGCTCCAAAGTCTAAAGATGGTTTTCCAGTAATGCAAACTATGGTTTCAGAAATAGGTAGTGGTAATTTATCTGGTAAAATGTACAAAGGTGCAATTGCTGGTTGGGGTGGATTAACTGGTCCTGAAACTTTAGAGCATATGATGCAGAAAGCTAGTGAAGTTGAAGGTGGTTTTGATCCAAATACTGGTTTTGATTACACTCAATTAATTTCTAAATTTGCAATGGGTGCTGTTTTTTATAATCAAGCAGTAAATAATTATCTTGGGAAAAAAATGGAACCTGGCCAAAAGCCAAATAATAAACCCTACAAAGAAGGTTCATACTATACAGGTAAAGAACATAGTTGGGATGAAGCTTTTGGATATTGGGGTGCGCCAGCACACTCTTTAACATTATCAGCTGAAGAAAATTATAACGTTGCTAAAATGAAAGATTTAGCTGCAGCAGATTATAATGGAGATGGTGTTGTAGATTTGTATTCTGAAATGCTTTACGCTCATGCTTACTATGCATCAAGTTATGACAAAGGTGGTAAAACAGACTATCTTGCAACTATTAATCAGGCATTTATAGATGGAAGAAAAGTAATCAGAGATGCTGGTGGCCGTAACCTTAGCTTTGAAGAGAGAACAGAAATGTTGGCAGCAAGAGATACTATTAGAGAGAATTGGCAAAAAGTAATTGCTGAATCTGTCTTTAAGTACGCAGGTTCAACTTATAAAGATATTGTTGCTCTTGAAACAATAATTGAAGCAAATGGTGATACAACTGAAGCATTTAGAAAGTATGCAAAACACTGGGGAGAGCTTAAAGGTTTTGCTTTAGCACTTCAGTGTGGACCAGAAAATTTAGGTGAAACAGCTGTTAAAATGAACCGTATGATGGGCTTTGGACCTGTTTTATTGAATGCATCTCAAGTAGTTGGCGTTCAATCAAATGGCAATTTTATAAAAGACCAAGCTCAAGATTGGGGTGAATTTAAACTACATATGTTAAAAATTCAAAAACTTATGGTTGACGAATTTGGCGTTGTAGCTAAATCTAAAGATCAACTTGGCGAAATGGCAGCCCTTGCTGGTAGTATGGGAAGTGCTGATTCTGCTGAAAACGATTAAAAATTATTTTATAAGGTGTGGCTTTGATAAAAGCCACACTGCATAACTTTAATGGAAATACTTACAGATTATTTCTCAAACATTGGGAATCAATTTATTGATCCTAAAAAAAGAGTTTTTATTGCATATATTGCAATTTCTATTTTAATTGCATTTGGATGGTTTGTTTTAAATAAAAAGTATTCATTAGTTGGAGCATTAAAAAAGATTTTTGATAAAAAAATATTTTTTTCTAAATCAGCAAAATCAGATTATAAAGTTTTTTTAATTAATCAGCTGATAATGATGACTGTTTCACCATTTTTGATTACACAATTAACTATAGCTACCGCACTATATTTTTATTTTCATACGATTGATTGGGTGAGTGTTGGCATGTTTAAAAGCACACTCCCTATAATTGTTATAATTTCTTTTACTACTTTTCAATTTACAATTGATGATTTTAGTAAGTATATTGTTCATCGCTTTATGCATAGATGGCCAGTTTTATGGTCTCTTCATAAAGTACATCATTCCGCTACAGTGCTAACACCTATGACAGTTTTTAGAACACATCCTTTAGAGGGAATTATTTTTTCACTCAGAAGTTCATTAACTCAAGCAATAAGCATTTCATCATTTATTTTTCTATTCGGCAACTCAGTAAGTTTATATACAATTTTAGGAGTTAATATTTTTGTATTTTTGTTTAATATTCTAGGAGCAAATTTGCGACATTCTCATATAGGTATTAGGTACTGGCGCTGGGTAGAATTTATATTTATTTCACCTGCACAACACCAGTTGCATCATTCAATTGCTAAAGAACATCATGATAAAAATTTTGGTGCAGCACTAGCTTTGTGGGATTGGCTATTTGGCTCTCTACATCATTCAGTTGAGTTTGATACACTTGAACTAGGTATTGAGAAAAATCAAAAAGATGAAAGTCATAATTTAAAAGATCTCTATATAAATCCTTTTATTGAGATTAAAAATTATTTTCTAAAAAATTTTAGAAAGATTAAAAATAAAGTTTACTTAATTAATTTAAAATGGAGATCTCTAAATGAAAACTAATTTTTTAAGTTTTATATTTATAATATTTATTTTTGCTCCTTATGTAAGTGCAAAAGAAATTAACATTTATTCTCATAGACAACCTTTTTTAATTAATCCTTTTCTTGAATTATTTACAGAGGAAACTGGTATTAAGACTAATGTTGTTTATTCAAAAAAAGGTCTCGCTCAAAGATTAAAAGCTGAAGGTGAAAACAGTCCTGCTGATGTTATACTTACCGTCGACATAGGTAGATTGTACGTATATGATGATCTTGATTTACTTGCTCCATTAGATTCAAAAAAACTAATAAATAACATTCCTGATTATCTTAGAAGTCCTGATAACACTTGGTTTGGACTTTCTAAAAGAGCAAGGGTTATAGTTGTTCATAAAAATAAAATCATGAAAGGTGAAATAACAAAAATTGAAGATTTAGCAGATTCCAAATGGAAAGGTAAAATATGTTCAAGGCCAGGGAGTCATGTTTATAATCGTGGCATAATGGCATCAGTTTTAGCTTCGCTAGGAGAATTAGAAGCTGAAAATTGGGCAAAAGCGATGGTTGAAAATTTTGCAAGAAGACCTCAAGGCAATGACAGGGCTCAAGTTAAAGCAATTTATGAGGGGGAATGCGAATTAGCATTAATAAACAATTATTATTTTGGTAAACTAAAATTCTCTGAAGATCCTGAACAAAGAAAATGGGCAGAATCTGTTCGTTTAGTGTTTCCTAATCAAGCTGAGGGCGATAGAGGAGCTCATGTAAATATTTCTGGAGGTGGGGTTGCTAAATTCTCAAAAAATAAAGTAGAAGCTCAAAAATTACTTGAGTTCTTAACTAGTGAAAAAGCTCAAAAGCTTTATGGTGAAATAAATTTTGAATATCCAGCAAATCTTAAGATTGAACCAAGTGAAGAATTAAAAAATTGGGGTAAGTTTCGTGAAGATACGCTACCAATAATTAAAATAGCTGAACTTGCTCCTGAGGCTCAGAAGATAATTGATCGTGTTGGCTGGTAGTTTATAAGTAAGTGAATTTGTACAATTGGAATAGCTTTTCTTCATTGGCTACCTTATTGGCTTTATTTATAATTTGTCCAATAGTAGCAATTTTTTACTCCGCGTTTTTGGGGGACACAAGCCTTTGGCCACACCTTTTCTCAACTGTTTTGCCAAGATATATTTATAACACTATTTTTCTAATGATAGGAGTTGGAATACTTAGTGTTATTTTTGGTGTTTCTTCAGCATGGGTCGTAACAAGATATAATTTTTTTGGAAAATTTTTTTTTGAGTGGGCTCTATTGTTGCCCGCTGCAGTTCCTGCATATATCATTGCTTATACTTATACAGACTTTTTGGAATATGCAGGACCCTTACAAAAATTTTTAAGAGAAATATTTAATTGGGATAATGCTAACGACTATTGGTTTCCAGAAATACGATCTATGGGCGGCGCTATATTAGTCATGTCATGTGTTTTATATCCATATGTATACATGATGACAAGAGCGTCTTTCTTAACAGTTCCTTTATCATTTTATCAAACAAGCTTAATCTATGGAAGAAGCAGTTTTTTTTCTGTTGCTCTCCCTCTTGCAAGACCAGGAATATTTGCAGGTCTAGCACTTGTTTTAATGGAAACAATTTCTGATTTTGGTACAGTTGATTATTTTGCTCTAGAAACTTTGACACTTGGAGTTTTTAATGTGTGGCTGGGTATGAATAGCCTATCAGGTGCTGCTCAGATTTCTTCTGTGCTATTTGTTTTTGTTGTTGTTCTTTTAACAATTGAATATTTAGCAAGGCGTAAACAGCGATATTTTGAAAAAAGTAGCGGACAAAATATGTTAGAATCAAAAGCTATTTCTTTTTCAGGAAAGCTAGTTTGTTTTATCATTTGTTTATTACCAATAACACTAGGCTTTATAATACCAGTTCTTATTCTTTTAAATTTTGTATTAAGCGGTTTTTCAATAATTAATTTTAGTGAAGTTACTTTTGCTGCAACAACTAGTATATCTCTTGCCTTTGGCGGGGCTATAACAGTAATGTTAATTTCTATTATTTTAGTAATTGTATCAAATTATAGATCAAATACACTTCAAAAAGGATTAATATTTGTAGCTTCTTGTGGCTATGCGTTACCAGGCACCATTCTTGCTGTTGGTATTGTAATTTTCTTTGGTTGGCTCAATAAAATAATTAACTTTGAAATGAGTTATGTAGCTGGAGGTTTTTTGATATTAATATTTGCATACACTACTAGGTTTTTAGCAGTTGGAAATGCAGCATTGCGCTCAGGTATATTAAAGGTTCATCCAAATGCAGTGGACGCATCGCAAACAATGGGAAAAGGATTCTTGAATACAATTAGAGTAATAGTTTTGCCATTAATTTATACCAATATACTTATTGGAGGCATTCTTGTTTTTGTTGATATATTAAAAGAACTGCCAATAACACTTTTGCTTAGACCATTTAATTTTGAAACATTGGCAACATATGTTTATCAGTATGCTTCCGATGAACTTTTGCAAGAGTCTTCTTTTGCTGCTTTAATTATTATTGTTGTAGGACTTGGACCTGTAATATTTTTGAATTCCACTCTTCAAAGAGTTTCTCAAAAAAAAGAAAGTAACTAATTTTTAAAAATAAATGTTTGAGATTGATCAATCTCAATTTCTACTGCTGAAGATTGTTGAGGATTAAATTCTGGGGGCATGTGACTATGAACATGAACAATTTCATTATTGTCGTTGAGAACAGAAAGATGGATAAAGCTGAAAGATCCCATTAATTTTGAGGCCATAACGGTTCCTTTAATTCCATTAACAGGAGTTGGCTGTTGTTTTAATTTTATACCTTGCGGCCTAACATGCACTTCAACATTTTTATTTTCAAATTCATTAGGTGCTTTAATTTTTCCAACTGGTGTCTCAACATAAGAATTATTAACCACACCATGAAATCTATTTGTTTCTCCAAAAAATTCTGTAACATAAGAATTTTTAGGATTTTTATACAGGTCTGCAGGACTTCCTGATTGAATAATATAGCCCGTGGTATCCATTATATTTATTTGATTAGAAATAAACATAGCTTCAAAAGGATCATGCGTAACAATAATAACTGAGATGTTTGATTTTTGTAAAAGGTGTAATGTATCATCTCTAACTTCTTCTCTTAAATTTAAATCAAGACTAGAAAAAGGTTCGTCTAAAAGAAGCAAATCAGGCTGAGATATAATTGACCTAGCTAATGCAACCCTATGATGTTCCCCCCCACTTAATTCTTGAGGAAGTTTATTCAGGGAATTTGGTGATTTGATTAAATCTATAACATCTTCAATGAGGTAAACTGGATTTTTATAATTAATTGGGTATTCTAAATTTTGTTTAAC
>Ga0111541_10000615_pt1 | contig 11593 bp, 12 predicted proteins | sample Knorr_S7_td_DCM__FD_83039 | JGI IMG/M metagenome (GOLD analysis project Ga0111541, IMG submission 83039) | Marine microbial communities from Southern Atlantic Ocean transect - Knorr_S7_td_DCM_ad_131m_LV_B (version 2) (version 2) | ecosystem: Environmental > Aquatic > Marine > Oceanic | place...
GAACAGTGTGATCTTTTCCAATATATACATTTTCACCTGGTCGATGTTTTGTCCCACGCTGTCTTAGGATAATATTTCCAGCCTTTGCTAGTTGTCCACCAAATATTTTTACTCCTAGTCGTTTAGACTCAGATTCTCTTCCATTTTTTGAACTTCCTACCCCTTTCTTATGTGCCATAACAATTATTTAATATTCAAATATACTATTTTTTAGAGGGTTTTGCCTTTGCAGCAGGTTTTGCCTTTGCAGCAGGTTTTGCCTTTGCAGCAGGTTTTGCCTTTGCAGCAGGTTTTGCCTTTGCAGATGATTTTTGAGATATATCTTCAATCAATAATTCAGTTATAAGCTGTCTATGTCCATTTTTAACCTTATATCCTTTTCTTCTCTTCTTTTTAAAAACAATAACCTTATCATCCTTTTGATGAGATAAAATTTTTGCTTCCACTGATGCACCTTCTACATTTGGTCTACCAACCAATACATTTTTCCCATCGTCAACCAATAGGACCTTATCAAAACTAATTTTACTTCCTTCCTTACCATTTAATCTATTTACAAAAAGTTTTTCACTTTTTGAAACTTTAAATTGGCTTCCTTGTATTTCTACTACAGCGTACATCTATATTTTTTGAACTGCAAAAATATAACAAAAAACATATAATTCTAGAAAAATCATTTTTTTTTATAATTCTAAATTATTCTTATTTAAGTGGTAATTTTAGGTTATGAAAGAATTATTCTGGGAAAAAGAAGAGGATCTAAATAAAATAGATTGGATAAAAAAATATAATCAAACTTGTGAGAAGTGGATTAATGAAACACCTGACAGGATATCCTTATTATATTCTTACTTTGAAATTAATGAACATAAACTATTTGTAGAAGAAATTTGCAGAAAAATAGGTGTTGAGTTATCAGGAACTGGCCTTGAAATTGGTTGTGGCCCTGGGATTTTATCAAATAGTGTATTAAAAATTTATAAAAACATTGATCTTATATATCTGCTGGAAAAAGTTCCTAAAACTTATTTACTAAAGAAAAAAATAGCTGACTATAATAAGACGAGTGTCAAGCTAATCAGTGTAATTGGAGACTTTAATTATTTAAAGCTACCAAACAATTCTTTAGATTTTGTTTTAGACTTTGACGCTATACACCATTCAGAAAATTTTGAACTAACATTTAAAGAAATTTCAAGGGTTCTTAAACCAGGTGGAAAATTATTATGTTTTGATAGGGGACAACCAGATAGTATTTCAAAAAAACAAATTGAATATCTACTAAATATTGAATATTCTAAATCATACAAAATCGAAAATGGTATAAACCCTAATAAAAAATTTACTAGAAGAATGAATGGAGAAAAGGAACCCTATTTAAAGGACTGGAATATGGTTGGTAAAAAATACAATTTAAATTGTGAAGTTTATATTTTTCATAGAAAAAGTCTAAAGAATTTTGTAAGGTCTGCATATGGTCTATTAATCCCTTTTGCTATTAAAAGGTTAATTAAGAAGGGGCTAAATATTACCACGCATTATCAATTAATTCTAAATTATTTTTTCATAAATAATATCGGGGGAATAAAAGTTTTTAACCTAGAGCATACTCCAAAAAGCAAAAAGTCTCCAACCGGTAAAATGATTTTTCTTTATACCAAAGGTTATTAACTTTTATAACCAAAATTTATAATTCAATCCAATTCGGATTTTTTAATGACCATTGCACTACCTGTTTTATTCTATCCTGAACTTTAATTTTAGGCGACCATCCCATTAATTTCATTTTTTCTCCAGATAGCGAATATCTTAAATCATGTCCTGGCCTGGAAGAATGAAAGTCAACCATTTCATGTTTTAATTTTTTATTCTGTGCTTTTGCTATAATCTCGGCAAGTTCAAGATTGGTTAGTTCTTCTGCACCTACTATATTGAATTTAGGACATTTTGCACCACCCCAATTGACTTCTTGCTTTATATCATTATTTAATAAAAACAATATCGCCTCCGAAACATCTTCAGCGTGAATATAATGTCTTGATCCTGGGATTTTTTTTGATTTATCTGAATGAATAGTTACTGTTTCTCCATCTCTAATTTTCTTTATACACATTGGTATAAATTTTTCAGGATGTTGACGTTCTCCAAATACATTCATAGTATGAGTAATAATTACAGGGAGTTTATATGTATTTTCATATGCAACAGCCAATTCTTCACCTGCAGCTTTAGTTGCACTATATGGATTTGTTGAATTATATCTATCATTCTCTTTATAGTTAACACCTTCTGGAGCTGGGCCAAATACTTCATCAGTACCGAAATAGATAAATTTTTCAAAATTCGTATTTACTGAATTGATGTATCTCGCATAATCTAAAATATTTGCTGTTCCAACTACATTGTCCATAACAAACTCCAGCGGAAATTCTATACTTCTATCTACATGTGATCCTGCTGCTAGATGAAGAATAATATTGATATCTCCTATTTCTTTCTGTATCCATGGATTTAATTCTGATTTTAAATCATGGAATATAACTTTAACTCTTGACCTATCTTTCTCAGTTAAATTTGTTAAGATATTATCCAAACGATTTAAATTACCACTATAGTCTAGCCTGTCTAAAGAAATTATTTCCCAATTTGTTTTCTTTAGAATATAATATATTAAGTGGTGTGCAATAAATCCTGCTCCTCCTGTAATTAATACTCTCTTCATAATTTTAGTCCAGTAATATAATCATTTAATCTATCTTGGGGGGACCAATTTAAATTCTTTATCATATCATCGTTTATTCTAAGTGTTTGTCTATAATTACCAGGCTGATTATCAATATTAATTGAGCTGACATCAAATTGCTTATTAAACATTTCAAAAAGCTCATTTATACTATAATTTATCCCAGTCCCTATTTCCCATGCATCTTGATGTTTCAATTGGGAATTTGCAATTCTAATTAGGCCATCTACAAGATCATCTACGTGTATAAAGTCTCTTCTTTGCTCTCCATCTCCAACAATAGTTAGGGGTTTTCCTTTACTTGCCTGAGATACCCAGATTCCAATTACATTTCCAAATTTTTCATCAAGCGTTGCATAGGGCCCATAAACATTGTAGAATCTTGAGATTTCAACATTCACGCTATATGATTTTTTATATAATTTACATACTTCTTCACCTAGAAATTTACTCATTGCATAAGGTGAATCTGCAGGATCATGATGTTTTGAAGAGGATCCTGCATATATAACTTTAACATTATGTTTTTTTGCCCATTCCATTACCTTCAATGTTCCTTGAATATTTGATCTAAATGAAGCCTCTGGATCTTCAAATGATGGCTGAACTCTGGATTGAGCTGCTAGATGATAACAAATATCAAAATTAGGCTCTGAAATATTCCCTATAGTCTCAATATCTCCTTTTATGTATTTAGCAAGTTTTGATTCATTGTCTTTATTTCCAGTAGAATAATCATCTAAAGAAAATACTTCTATATTCTCTTTTACAAGCCGATTAATCAAGTTTGTCCCTATAAATCCTGCTCCTCCTGTAACCAAAACTTTTTTCCCCATAATTACCTTTTAATCAAACAAATGTAATATTTGTTCTCTTCTTTTGTTTTGCAGAAAAACATTATTATAAAAATTTCTACCTCTCTCGCCCATTGCCATTAATTCTTGATTACTAAGTTTTGTCATTAGCTTTATTTGATTGGCTAATTCTTTATAATCTCCATTTTCCTGAACTATTCCGCATTTAGATTGTTTTATGATTTTTGCCCCTTCTCCCTCTAGAACTCCAACTACTGGTTTTTTCATAGCTAAATATGACTGTAGTTTTGCAGGTATGGTTTTAGCAAAAACATGATTTTTTCTAAGTGAGAGGAACATAACATTAGCTAGTTTTGCATAACTTGGAATTTCATCAACCTTAACTTGATTTATAAATAGGCAGATATCCGTCAAGTTGTTTTTTTTCAAATTTAGCTCTAATTCTTTTTTAAATCTTCCTCCTCCTATAAAAACCCAGAATATTTTTTCATCTTTTAATTGTGTTATAGTCTCTATTAAATCATTAAAGTTTTGTGCTTCTCCTATATTTCCAGTATACATTATTATAAACTTATCTTCAGGAATGGCAATGTCAATATCTTTATCATTTATATTTTTCTCAATATCATTCTCAGCCCAATTTGGAAAATAAATTACTTCTCCTTTATATCTTACTTTAATTATATCTTTAAATCCTTCAGAAGCAATTAATATCTTGTCATAAAATGAATAAATGAACTTTACAAATTTTGAAATCTGAGACAAAATAAACTTAGACTTAACAATATTTATGGCTTCTAAAGTCTCTGGCCAAATATCTAAATCCCATAGATATTTTTTAGTTTTCTTGTGAAAGAGAGAATATAATATTGGATGAATTGCAATTAATATTGGGCTTGTATGGTGGACAAAAATATAATCGTATCTCTTTTTAAACAATAAGTAAATTGTAAAAAAGAAAGTTGATATGAAATAACTTAAATAGTTTAATACTAGCATAAAGTAATTTGCATTTCCTCTTGGAATTAATGGCAGTCTATTTACAATTACATTGTCCTTATAATTTGTTTTAAAAATAGATTGAAAACTATAACCTTTATAATATTTTCCTGATGGATAATTTGGAATTCCAGTTATAACTCTTACAATATGACCTTCTTCTGAGAGCCAGTCAACAATTTCATTAATTTTAAATTGTTCTGGATAAAAATGATTTGTATAAATTAAGATTCTTTTTGCCAAACTACTCTGTTTACAAAATCAATGTGGGATAAGATAATCCTTTCTATTTTTAGAGAGACATTAGAAATATTATAGTCTGATACTAAATTAATATTTCGCTTTTTACCAGTGGTTTGGTTTTCAAGAATTTTGATTCCCTGTAAAATTCTTTCAATTTTAAGTCCTGTAACCACTACTGATGTTTCTTCAACAGCTTCAGGTCTTTCATGAGATTCTCTAATATTTAGAGCTCTAAAATTTAAAATTGATGATTCCTCAAATATTGTTCCACTATCTGAAAGGACTACAAATGATTCAATTTGTAATTTATTATAATCAATAAAACCAAGAGGGTCAATAAAATTTACAAGCTTATTTGCCTTTAACTTACTTTTCTTGTATATTTTTTTTGTTCTTGGGTGAATAGGGAAAATAATTGGTATTTTATATTTTTTTGCTAATTCATTTAAAGATTCGATTAGCAAATTGAAATTTTTCTCATTATCTACATTTTCTTCCCTGTGACAAGAAATTAAAAAATAGTTTCCTGAGTCCAATTTTAATTTTTTCAAGATTTTTGAATTATTAATTTCTTTTTTTTGAGAATTCAACACTTCGTACATAGGTGATCCAATCTTAATAGTTCTATCGGGGTTAAGACCTTCATTTAAAAGATAGTCTCTAGCTATACTACTATATGTTAGGTTAATATCTGCAATATGGTCAACAATTTTCCTATTTGTTTCCTCGGGAACCCTTTGATCAAAACATCTATTTCCTGCTTCATAGTGAAATATTGGAATTTTTTTCTTTTTAGCTGCTATTGCTGATAGACAACTATTTGTATCTCCTAAAATTAGCATTGCATCTGGTTTGAGCTGTTCTAATACAGAATCTATTTTAATTAAAATTTGCCCAATAGTTTTAGATGGGCTATCAGATGCCGCTTCAAGAAATATATCTGGTTTATTAATCTTTAAGTCTTTAAAAAAAACCTCATTTAAATTATAGTCATAGTTTTGACCGGTATGAACCAAAGTATGCTTAATTGATTTTGATCTATTTAATCTATTTATAATACTAGATAAACGAATAATTTCTGGTCTAGTGCCAACTACAGTTAATAAATGTATTTTTTTAGAACTCATAATTAACATTAAAATTAAACATTTTCTAAATAGGTGTCAGATGTATCTTCTTTATAATGCTCATTTATCCAAAAAACTGTTATTAAATCCTCATCACCAATATTTTGAATATTATGAGTATACCAAATCGGCATATCAACGTAAGTTGGGTGGCTACCATCTATAATGAATTCTAATACTTCTTCTGAAAGGATTTCTCTTAACTGAATTTTAGCCTTTCCCTTAATTATAGAAAATCTTTCTATTTTTCTTGTGTGGAAATGATTACCCCTAATTTCGCCTTTTTTTGTTATAGAATATGATGTTTGCCCTTCTGAAAAAGATCTAGCCAATTCAGAGAAAACTCCTCTATTATCAATGAACTCTTGATGTTTTCTAGGATAGAAACTATTAATTTCAATGTAAGATCTAAATGTATTAAAAAGACATAAGTCAAAATGAAGACTAACATTTGGCATTTGTCCCTTATTTATATATAAATCATTAAACATATTTAGCTTTACTAATATTTCGCTTACATTATACTCATTAATTAATCTTTTATTTAAATTTACATTTTTGTCAGAGTCTAATATTTTTACTATCTCCTCAATAAAATCTCCAATATATATCAAAGAAACCTTTACATCATTATCAATTGTTGGGGTCTTTTTATCAATTAGCATAGATGAGAAAGTTGATATAAATGAATTATAATTTGGCCTGCAGAATGGACCAAATATATTAGGAGCTATAATACCATAAAACTTATATCCCAAATGATTTGATTGTTCTTCAAATTTTAATCTTGCCTCTTTTTTAGCTTTACCATAAAGTGTGTTTAAATCTTCTTGGATTGAAGAAGTAAATAATAATTTCCCTTTAAATTTAATTTCTTCAAGTGCAGAGTGTAGTAATTCATTTATTGTATTATTCTTTTTATAAACTTCTTCATCAGAGGCATCCCTATTAACACCCGCAAAATGAAATATAATATCATTGGGAGAGATTTTGCTAATTAAATCCTTTGATTGGAAGTTAGGCTTAGTCAAAAAATCAATCTCATGCTTTAACTCAAGACATTTTAATTTTCTGATTAAATGCTTCCCTACAAAACCGTTATGTCCTGAAATTAATATTTTCAAGAGAAAAAGTTAATTGTTTATATCTGTTCTTACTTCAGGAAGATCCTTAAGTAAAGTTTTCATTTCTTCAACACTTAGTAGGTTTGTGTTATTTGAATTATATTCTTCAATAGAAGATTTACTTGTTCCAGTAGAAAAATATTGGTCATAGTTTAAACCTCTATCATCAGGTGAAATTTTAAAGTATTTACCCTGATCTTCAGCTTTTAGCATCTCTTCCTTTGTAACAAGAGTTTCATACATTTTTTCACCATGTCTAACACCAATATATTTGATTTTAGATTTAGAATTATATAACTCAATTAATGCTTGGGCTAATGTTTTAATTGTAGCTGCGGGTGACTTCTGTATAAAAATTTCTCCATTATTTCCATTATTAAATGCATGTAACACTAAATCAACTGCATTATCTAAATTCATCATAAATCTTGTCATATCTGGATTTGTGATTGTAATCTCCTTATTTGCTTTTATTTGCTCTATAAATAAAGGTATCACTGAACCTCTTGAAGCCATTACATTACCATACCTGGTTCCACAAAAGATTGATTTTGAAGATCCTAAATCTCTAGAGTTAGCAACCATGACCTTTTCCATTAAAGCCTTTGTCATTCCCATTGCATTGATTGGATAGGCAGCTTTGTCAGTACTTAAGACTACAACTTTTTTAACATTTTTTTTCTTTGCCATAGACAATACATTGTTTGTACCTAAAATATTTGTTTTTACAGCTTCTAAAGGGAAGAATTCACAGGACGGAACTTGTTTTAATGCAGCTGCATGAAATATATAATCAACACCTTCTATAACAGAATCTAAAGATGACTGATCTCTTACATCTCCAAGATAAAATTTTACTTTTACTGAATTAATTAACTTTCTTAATTCATCTTGCTTCTTCTCATCTCTTGAAAAAACTCTAATTTCTTTAAATTCCTTATTATTTATGTGTTTGTTAAGCAAGGCCTTACCAAAAGAGCCTGTACCTCCTGTAATTAATAATCTACTCATAAGCAAAGTGTATAGGCAAATATATTGATAATATTTTTATATTTATTGCTATTCTTACAATAATGAAATTTACTGTAACTAGACTTAATCCATTTAATTACCACATTTTTAGAATATATATTTATCATCCTTTTTTATTTTTTTATAATTGTTTACGGTATCCTAAGAGTAGTTTATCGCTCTTAATTAAAAATTTTTCGTCAAATGAATATTTGGTATATGGTTTTAAAATAGTATCGCCAAAAAAAATAGATAAATACTATTTTGCAAATTTAAATGCAAAATTTAATTCATTTATGTTAGAGAAGTATGAGGTTAGCGAAAAGAACCTTATTGAAAAAAAGTTAACTCAAAATGATATAGTTCTTGAGTTAGGTGGTTGCATTGGAGTTATTTCACTTGTAATAACTAAAATTATTAACAATAATGGGGCACATGTTGTATTAGAAATTGATAAAAATAAATTTGAATATTTAGAATTAAATAAGCAATTAAATAATGCTAACTTCAAATTATTTAATGGAGCATTAAGTAACAAAAAGAACTTATATTATGAAGAGTCAAATAGCTTTTGGGGAGGTAAAGTTGTTGAATCTAATAATTCTAAACCTGTTAATTGCTATAATTTAATTGAGCTAGGGGAAAAAAGTAATCTTAAATTCAATACTTTAGTAATGGATATTGAGGGTGGTGAAGTTGAGATAATAAATGAATTAGACTTTAGTGATTTTAATAAACTATTATTTGAAATTCACTTTGATAGAGATAAAGATCAATACAGGAATATAGAGAAAAAATTGAATAATAGTAATTTTATAAAAAAAGATAGTCATGGAAGAGTTGAATATTGGGAAAGAAGAAAATAAATCATTAAGACAAATTTTTGATGAATCAAAAGTTTCAATACATAAATGGGAAAATTATTTTGAAATTTATGAAAGCTATTTTAGTAAATTTCGAAAAAGAAATGCTAGAGTTTTAGAAATCGGTATTCAATATGGAGGAAGTCTAAAAATGTGGAAAGAATACTTTGGAAATGCAAAAATATTTGGTATAGATATTAATCCTGATTGCAAAAACTTGGAGGAACAGAACATTGATATTCAAATTGGCTCACAAAATGACAAAAGATTTTTAAAAGATTTTGCAGAATATGTTAACAGTCTTGATATAATTATTGATGATGGAGGGCATACAATGGATCAACAATTAAAAACATTTAAGGTGCTATTCCCAATTCTAAATGAAGAAGGTATATATGTAGTGGAAGATGTTGAAAGCTCATATCAAAATATGTATGGTGGTGGTCCTAAAAGAAATGGAACATTTATAGAGTATTCTAAAAATCTTATTGATAAGATAAATGCAAATCACAGTGATTTTGTTACATTAAAGCCAAATTGGCATTCAAAAAATATCGAATTTATTCACTATTACAACAATGTAGTTGTTTTTAAGAAAAAAAGTATCAAAACATTTCCCATTAATATAAGAAATAAAGGGGGCTTGACATTAAATAAAGATAAAAGGTCTAAAGTTCCTAAATTAAAACTATTTGCATCATCAGTCATTAGTGTTATAAACAAAATATTAGGATACCTTAGGTTGAAGCCTTTCTATATAGGCTCAACATCTCAAAGATTATAATGATGAAAAAAATAATTATTCTAACTGGAAGTGAGTTAAGGCATGAGTTTTTTAGAAAATATATGTCAAGACAAACATCGGTTAAAATTGATCATACATTTTGTGAATCACTAAAAGGTAATTTGGCAAGTAAGGTGAAAGATGAAGCTAAAAATTCTTTACGCTCAAAACATTTGAAAGATAGAGAAAAATCTGAAATCGATTTTTTTGAATCATTTTGTCAATTAACTGAAGATAAATCAAACCCCATCTTTATTGAAAAAGGGGAAATTAATCTAGAGAAACATGTAAATAAAATAATTTCACTCAACCCTGACTTAATAATTTCATATGGATGTTCAATAATTAGGTCTGATTTATTAAAAGTTTTTAGTGGTAGGTTTATTAATATTCATTTAGGACTATCTCCTTACTATAGAGGATCAGGAACAAATTTTTGGCCATTTGTAGAAGACAAGTTATCCTTGATTGGAACTACATTTATGCATATAGATGAGGGAGTTGATACTGGGAAAATAATTCACCAAATTAGAGCAAATATTATTCAAGGAGATAGTATCCATTCAATTGGTAATAGGTTAATTCAAGATTCAGCCAAAGAATGTTTAAAATTGATCAAAAATTTTGATTCACTTAAAGAATCAAAGGAAACCACCAATATTGAAGGACGGGTATTCAAAAATAAGGACTTTACTGAAGATTCGATACAAGAAGCATATAAAAATTTAGACAGAAAAATCAACAATTACTTGGAAAATAAAAGACTCATCGATAAAGAATTTCCAATTATTAATGCAAGTATTTAATGAAAGCAATAATGTATCATTATGTTAGCCCTAAGGTAGATGAATTCCCAAATTTAAATAGGCTTGATTTGGATTCATTTATTAAGCAATTGGATTATTTTAATGATAAATATGGTTTTATATCACAAAATGACTTTTTAGAATCTATAACAAAGGGTAGGAAAAATGATGGAATTATATTAACATTTGACGATGGGCTTTTATGTCACTACCAATATGTATTTCATGAATTAAAAAAAAGAAATCTCTGGGGGATCTTTTACATTCCAACTTCTCCGTTTATAAAAAATAAAATTTTAGATGTTCATAGAATCCATATTCTCTTATCTAAAATTAGTGCTAGAAGTATATATTCATACTTAATAAAAAGTAATATTGATAATTTATTTGATAATAATAAAATTGAAGAGTTTAAAGAATTAACGTATCTAACTCAAAAAAATGATGAGTATACATTATCAGTTAAAAGAATACTGAATTATTTTTTACTTTATCAACATAGAGAGAATGTAATAGATAAACTTTTTAAAATGTTTATAAATTCTGAATATACTATTAATGATTATTATTTAAATATAGATAATCTTAAAGAGATGTCCTCTAATGGTATGGTAATTGGTAGTCACACAGAAAATCATATGGTAATGTCAAAATTATCCAATGAAGCACAGAAAAATGAGATTATTAGTTCCTTCAACTTTTTAGAAAAAAAACTTGGCAATCTTAGTATAAAAACTTTCTGCTACCCCTATGGTGGCTTCCATACGTTTAATAAAAAAACTGAACAAATACTAGAAGATTATGGGTGTGCATTTTCATTTAATGTTGAGCAAAGAGATATATCTTTAGATGATCTTAAGAATAGAAAGCAGGCACTACCTCGTTACGATTGTAATCAATTTCTCTATGGAAAGTCAACCAATGACTAGGAGTAGGAATTGAAGAAATTTAATGTTTTATTAATATTATTTTTCCAAGTATACTTTTTTGATAATCTGTAGTTGTTAATTGAAAGCTGCTTTAGTTTTTCCTTATCAAAGTTTTGTCTAATAATTTCTTTAATATCATCTTTGTTATA
>Ga0111541_10000617_pt1 | contig 11576 bp, 9 predicted proteins | sample Knorr_S7_td_DCM__FD_83039 | JGI IMG/M metagenome (GOLD analysis project Ga0111541, IMG submission 83039) | Marine microbial communities from Southern Atlantic Ocean transect - Knorr_S7_td_DCM_ad_131m_LV_B (version 2) (version 2) | ecosystem: Environmental > Aquatic > Marine > Oceanic | place...
CGAGAGCTGTTCCGATTTACCAAACAACGTCATTTACATTTAACAGCACTGAACATGCGGCAAATTTATTTGCGCTCGCAGAAATGGGAAACATCTATACCCGGATCATGAATCCCACACAAGGTGTATTCGAAGCGCGCGTAGCCGCATTGGAGGGAGCTACTGAAACAGCGGTAGGAATACCGGGAGCTCTCGCAGTAGCATCTGGACAGGCTGCAGAAACACTCGGAATTCTAACAATTCTGGAGTCGGGCGATCACCTTGTCACAGGCGCATCGCTCTATGGCGGCACCTATAACCTTTTCCACTACACTTTGCCAAAATTTGGGATTGAAGTGACTTTTGTTGAGGATCCAGATGACTTAGATGCTTGGCAAGCTGCCGTTCAGGATAACACCAAGCTCTTCTATGGAGAAATGAACCCCAACCCCAAAAATAACTGGCTTGACGTTAGCGGGGTTAGTGACATTGCCCATAAAAATGGTGTCCCACTGATGGTAGATAACACGGCGGCGACACCCTACCTTGTTCGACCTTTTGAACACGGAGCAGATATCGTCGTCCATTCTGCCACCAAGTACATCGGCGGACATGGTACTTCAATAGGTGGTCTCATTGTTGATGGAGGAAGCTTCGATTGGGGTGCAAGTGGAAAATTCCCCAATATGACTGAACCCGATCCAAGTTATGGAGGGCTAGCGTACTGGCCAGCTCTAGGCCACGGAAGCTACATCATTAAAGCTCGAGTTCAAATGTTGCGAGACCTAGGTGCATCTACGACACCGTTTAACTCCTTCTTGTTTCTCCAGGGGTTAGAGACTCTTAGCCTTCGCATGGAGCGTCATTGCAGTAACGCCTTGGCTGTTGCCCAATACCTTGATGGGCATGACCAAGTTGAATCAGTTGCCTACGCCGGATTAGAAAGTAGCCAGTGGCATTCACGGGCAAATGAACTTACCGGAGGAAAAGGGTATGGAGCTATTCCCGCTTTCAATATTAAGGGTGGCGTGGAAGCCGGTAAAAAGTTCGTTGAAGGACTAGAGCTCCACAGTCATGTTGCCAATATCGGAGACGTACGAAGCTTGGTTATCCATCCAGCTTCGACTACGCACAGTCAGCTTACCGAAGAAGAGCAGGCCGATACAGGCGTTTATCCGGGGCTTGTCCGTCTATCGGTAGGCATCGAACACATCGATGACATCATTTCCGATTTGGAGAAAGGCTTTGCCGCTGCAAAATAATTGACCATATACAAGACCTGCTGGGGTAGCGAAACGCTACCTCAGCACCAATCGTGATTTGCCTGATTGCCGCGAATTTAAATAAGGAGCTAAAACGGGGATGAGGTCACTCCTAGGGCGTATAAGACCCAAATATGAACTAGGAGGTTCAAAATGAAAACATTCTTTGTGAATGTAAGGTACCTAATCGTCCCATTGATGTCAGCTCTGACCATTATCGGGATTTTATTAGGAGATGTGTACGCATGGACAGGCGTAATTCTTTTCGGCCTAAACACTGTTGCTGACACGTTTACAAGAAATATCCACCATCGTGCAGATTTTGCGCCAGATGGCACGTCATACGGGAGCAAAAGATTTCAATACGCGGTTATGTATTTTATGCTTCCCGTCTTTATTGTTTTCCAAATCGCTCTGGCATGGCAGATACATCAATATGCGACCAATGCGAGTAGCGCTATTTCTTTATCAAATCTTATTGGGGCGACCCTTTCGGCGGCTTTGTGGGCAGGCCTTGGAATTATCTATGGCCATGAACTCTCCCATAATAAGAAAGAGGGGTTCTTTGTCTCCCGTTTGATCATGGCTCTAAGCGGAGCGTCCCATTTCACCTACGCCCATGTTTACAACCATCATCTTGACCTAGGTCATGAAGATGATCCAGCTACCGCACCCCGAGGTCGAAATGTATACGCTCATGCCTGGCACTCTCACATGGGTCAATCCAACTACTCATATGACATGGAAGCACAGAAAGCCAAAATACAAAAGAAACCTCTTCTAAATCTTGATAATAGATGGATCATTGGTTATCTCTACAGCCTTCCATCTCTCATACTGTTTGTATGGGTTGGGGGACTCTACGGGGTTGCAGCAATTCTTATTGTCTGGGGAGTATCAAACTTTCTACTAGAAGCCCTGAACTTCATGGGGCATTACGGGCTTATACGCGAGCACGGAAAACCAGTGGAACATAGACACTCATGGGATAATGACAACATATTTACTAGCTGGTTTTTCATAGAAATAGGTCGTCAGTGCGATCACCATGTCCGTGGGGAGACCTACTTTTGGGAGCTAGACGATGTCCAAGGGCCAAATTATGGGATTGGTTATTTTGAACTATTTGTCTACGCGCTTATCCCGCCGTTATTTAGAAAGTTTGTTCAGCAGCATCTTGATAATTGGGATAACAACTACGCGACAAATGCGGAAAGAAAAATAGCCGAAAGATTTACCAAGAGTGGAGATTTGAGTCTCCAGGTTTCAGATTAGATCTGGAACATAAGCTGAGAGCAAAAGCGCTATGTTAAATGTGTTTAGGAAAGCAGCTTCTACCAGCGTTGCGAAGATTGGCCCTCTAGAAATCGAAATTACGATCGAAAGGGGAGATCGGTTACTATCCTCTGCCCTAAATCAGGGGGTGAAATGGCCGCATAGATGTAAAGTTGGTAGCTGCGGAACATGCAAAGCCATTCTTTTGTCGGGAGATATCAAGCCGCAACTCAATTTCGGGTATGTCTTGACGCCAGAAGAAATCGAAGAGGGATACATTCTGGCATGTCAGAGCACACTCAGGTCAGACATCCATGTACTTATTAAACCTAGGTCAAAAAAAGGAAAGGAAAAACAATGAAAACATTACAAGGAATTCTCGGGATGGCAATTTGGACTGCTGTAGTTGCAGCAGTTTTATATCTCTGTAATGCCCACGATAACTATGATCAATTCGGATGGGCCATACTAATTGGCTTTGTTCTGTTGCTGACACATGTTGTAAATATGGTTATCTACTTCAAAGTTGCAGGAAAACAGCCGTACAAATGGTTTAGATAAGAGGGTGCTCGAAGTTTGAAAGCCTTCGCCAAAGGGTAGTCATATTACGTTTGGCTACCGTTAGGCGTTTTTCTTAAAGTATCCCAGAAGACTACTGAAATAACATACCCAACACAGATGAGCGAAGTTAGCCCGATCGTATCCGCTGATCCAAGTCCAAACCCATTATCGCTGGCAAGAAGGCCCATCAGCAAGCTACCGATTGGTACTAGTCCGGCCCAGGCGATATTAAACAGGGACATTACGCGCCCTCGAAAATTTTCGGTAACGACTTCCTGTACGACTACCTGCAGTGTCGTAAACGATGCAATATAGAAAAAGCCGACAAGGATTTGGATAAGAATAGCAACAGTGAAATCGGTTACTCTTGAAAACCCTGTCAATAATAAGCAATAGGGGATCGCAAGAATAGCTCCTCTACGAAGAGTTGCCTGCTGGGTGAAACTTCCGGCAGCTAGTGCCCCAATGAGTGCTCCGAATCCAGTAGATGCTCCTAACCAAGCAAAGTCACTTGAGGGTCTTCCAAGGGCATCGCTGGTGAAAGCAGGAGAAAGGACAACATGGGATACGCCGAAAATGGACATTACGCCGACCAGAATAAGTACACTGCTGGCCGGTTTTTTCTCACGTGCGTGGAAGACTCCAGCTAGGAGACGTTGAACTATCGGGACGTTGTCCTGATCTGGCTGGTACGGAAATAAAGTAATCCCAGCTGCAGCTACCAAGGCTAGCCCAGCGCAGATTCCATACAATGACCACGATATTTCGAATAGATTGTTACTAACTAAAGGAGCAGCAAGAGCAGGCCCAAGCACCCTACTTGCATTCGAAGCCATAGCTTGGAGAGAAATAGCACTCGGGAGATAGTCGCCCTTAACGGTATTAGCTGTCACTGCCTGCACCACTGGAGCAAGGACTGCCATAATTAGTCCTATGATGAAGGATGTAACCAACAAAATTACAGGTGAAATTGCGTCACTGAGGACCAAAATTACCTGAAGTCCTGAAACAGCCATAAGAGCGGCATATGTTGTTAGCAAAAGTTTTTTTCTGTCGAGCCTGTCTGCTAAAAGTCCGCCAAAGGGTCCGAGAAACAATACTGGGGTGAACGTGACTACAAAAAGCATTGATACCCATAGTTCGTCATCGGTAAGATCTGCCATCAATGCTTGGTATGAGATATGAGAAAACCAGAATCCAAGCTGTGCAGCTATAGAGCCTATATAAAAACGCCGGAATTGCTTTTGAGTAAGCGCTATAAGCGCTTTGGGAAGCGAAATATCATCAGGACTTGTCACTCATACACCATAGTTAAAGATAGGCCCATATCAATACTTAGTTACAAGATGCTGATCTGTGCATTTCTAGCACTTTAGATAATAAGAAATCGGAACCTACATAACTATTGGGTAACACCGCATTAGTCTTAAAGCATGGTGAATATTTACCGCACTGGATTCTTGGCGCTGCTAGCTCTATCTCTCATTGCGGCTACTGCCTGTTCTGACCCAGTATTCCCAACGGTTTCTCCACCGCCAACTGTTACTCCAGTAGCACCCACTCCAACTCCCGTTGATACGACCTCTTCTGAACCTGTACAAGAAGTATCAACCGAACCCGGATTGACAAGTGATGTTATGCGAATCGCTGTTATCGCTGATGGCGAGAATAGCTCAATCAATGATGGAGAGTCAGAAAGTGTTTGGCAGGCAGTTGAAGCATGGGCTACCGCCGTTAACCAAACGTCAAAGCTTGCAGGCAGGGTGGTAGTAGTTGAAAGGATAGATTCAGCGGTATCGAGGCATGCTGAAGCAATTGAGCAAGTATGTACTGGTGACTATTTTGCTCTGATCGGATCAACCTCAATTAACGATTCTGAGGGCCTATCTCTTCTTTCCTCCCCTGAATGTAGTCTGCCTGACTTCCCAGCATTCATCTATTCAGCTCAGCGCCTCAACTCTGAAATAACGTTTGTCTCTAATCCCGCATATTCTCAGATAACTAACGCTGGCTGGGCAGCTTATTTCTCGCGCGTGAATCCAGATGCCGTAGAACGTGCCGCGACTTTATTTCCAGAACTGTCACCTCTAGTTCTGGGGGGAAATCAGACTATCGAAGCTGCTACGGCAACAGGGTATCGGTTTATTTATAGCCCTATTTATGATTTCGAAACTGACTTTTTGCTTGAGGCTGAATCTCTCATTGAGTCGGATGCACGATCTTTAACTTGGCGAAACAGTGGTAGCCAACTCCTTTCATTCCTTGGAGCGATCAATCAAGTTGATCCCGATTTTGGTTTTGATTTTATTGATTGCGGACAGAATTGTTACAGCCAAAATTGGGTTGCTGCAGCTGGTGATTTTGGTGAAGGAGTATCTGTATGGCTTCCCTACCTCCCTATCGAAGAAGCTGAACTTAGCGATGAACTTCTTCGGTATTTGTTCTACCTCCTCTCAACTCACGGTTCGGAAGGATTGACCTCAGCTGCTGGAGTTGCCGCTTGGAGTGCAGGACTTCTTTTCGAAGAAGCAGTGTCACGCGCTGTGGGTCTGGATTCCGCAGCGTACGACCCGGACAGTTTGACTAGGGAAGCGGTTATTGAAGCAGCAAAAACGATAAATTTCTGGGATGCGAATGGCCTCCATGGAGTCTCGAATCCTTCAGAAGGGATCCCATCATCCTGCTTTGTGATTATTACGCTTCAAGATGGCCTGTGGAAGCGTTCGTACCCTAGCCGTCCCGGTGAGATGGATTGCGAAGACAGTAATCTAGTTACCCTTGCAGCACTGCAAGGATTAACTCAAGAAGATTCATCCAGAGAAAACCCTGAATAAGGGCATCACGTTCTAGCCTTCTATGAAAATGGCGGGGCCTCAAATTTAGGTAAGCCTGTTTCCATCTCTCCAAATAAGAGAAAACGATGGCTGTCGATGGTATCTAAGGTCCATCTTTCTGCATCTAGCTTCACACTGTTCTGATGTGACCAGTTGCGCATCCACCAAATTCCGCTTCCGCCAACAATAAAAGCCTGCCCATTGATTTCTTGAGCTTCATCAGTGCATAGCCAAACAACGAATGGGGAAACGTTGGCAGGGTCGTAGATATCAAAATCTTCTGGATCCTCCGGAGCTGCCATGGACTGGATATAGTCCGTTAAACCTGTTCTTGCTCTTGGAGCCACTACATTTGTGGTCACCCCGTATTTGGATAGCTCTCTCCCAAGGGTTATAGACAAGGTCAATATCCCCCCTTTTGCAGAAGCATAATTTGACTGGCCTGGACCTCCGAATAAGCCAGATTCGCTACTTGTATGGATAATTCTTCTTGGGGATTCTTTACCAGATTTTGCTTCTTTCCTCCAATAGACGGCTGCAGCTCGAGCGCAAACAAAATGCCCCTTTAGATGCACAGCAATCACTTCATCGAACTGCTTTTCGTTCATTGAAAAACTCATTGCGTCACGAAGCATGCCAGCATTGTTTATGAGTATATGTAAGTCTCCAAACGACTCGATTGCTGCGGAAACTAGTCTCTCCCCAGTTTCCCATTCAGCGACATTCCCTTGGACACTTATTGCTTTGCCACCAGAATTATTAATCTCACTAGCGGTAGATTCAGCATCTTCCCCTAGGTCGTTTACGACAACCATCGCCCCTTCTGAGGCGAGTAGTAAAGCGTGTTCTTTTCCGACACCGTTACCCCCGCCAGTTACTATTGCTACTTTTCCATGCAGGCGGTCCATGAATTTCTTCTCGGTTAGCTAAGTCGTTCGATGATCATGGCCATGCCTTGACCGCCGCCGACGCACATAGTTTCTAAACCAAATTGTTTATCAGAATCCTGCAAACTATTGATTAGCGTCGTCATAATTCGAGAACCAGTCATTCCAAAGGGATGGCCTAAGGCGATAGCACCACCGTTAACGTTTAGTTGCTCTTCAATATCGATTCCAAGTGCGTCAGCTGAACCAAGAACCTGTACCGCAAAAGCTTCGTTTATTTCGACAAGGTCGATATCGCTTATCTGCATCCCTGCTCGGTCGAGTACCTGCCGGCAAGCTTCTATAGGCCCAAGTCCCATAATTTCGGGATTTAATGCAGATACTCCACTGGCGACTATCCGGGCGAGCGGCTGAATGCCTAATTCGCTAGCTCGAGTGTCGCTCATCACGACAACAGCTGAAGCTCCATCGTTCAAAGGACATGCATTCCCAGCGGTTATCGTTCCATTAGGCCGAAAGACAGGGTTTAGCTGTGAAACTCCCTCGAGAGTAGTCCCCTCACGTATTCCATCATCTTTCGATACAACTGAGCCATCAGAGAGTTCATAGGGGGTTATTTCCTGCTCGAAAAATCCCCGTTTCATCGCTTCTTCAGCCCGATTTTGTGAGCGAACGCCGAATTCATCTTGCCGCTCGCGTGAGATGCCTAAATGCTCAGCAACATTCTCAGCTGTTTGACCCATCGCAATGTAGACGTCTGGCAACCCCTCAGCGGCACTCCAGTCTCCATTGTCACCGGCAGTGCGTTCAGCGCTACGTTGTTCAGCATCTGTGAATTTCTCATTATGTGATCCAGTGTCAGCTGCTCCATGTAAATATCGGCTAACTGTCTCAACGCCACCAGCAACGAAACAATCACCTTCATCGGCTTTGATGGCATGCGCTGCCATTCGTATTGTTTGTAATGAAGAGGAGCAATAGCGGTTAACGGTCACTCCTGGAACTTCCATGTCGTTCATCACAGCAATGATTCGGCCAATATTGAAACCGCCCTCTCCTCCGGGCTGGCCAATTCCCCAAATAATATCCTCCACCTGAGCGGGGTCGAGCCCTTCGACTTTATCTAAAACGTCTTTCACGATGAAAGCGGACATGTCATCGGGCCTCACATCTACAAGACTTCCCTTGGCAGCGCGACCTATTGGGGTCCGTGCAGTTGCGACAATTACGGGTTCAGCCATTCTTCTCTCCTACTTTTGTGTAACTTGAAGAATACTCTCTGAGTCAAGACGATGTGAAAGTGAGATTAAAGAAATCAATCAAGAGAGGGGTTCTCAGTATGCGTTCCAGACCTAAGGAGATTTCCTGGTCGAGCATTTGTGAAACTTCCTCGATGTACTATTTCCTTACCATTGCAGAATACACTTTCGATTCCTGTTGCATCTGCGAATAATCGTTGGGCTCCCAATGGTAGGTCATTACGGATAGTTATTGGATTCGACCCTATGGTTGACTCATCCAAAATAACCATGTCAGCAAATGAGCCCTTCGATAAAGTTCCCCTGTCTCGAAGCCCATAAAGATCCGCTGGAACTTCAGTTAGAAGATGGATGGCCTCCTCAAGTGGTAATAGGGAACGTTTACGAACGGCTTCTCCAAGCATGTACGTAGAGTAATTGGAGCTCAGAAAAAGGTCGAGGTGCGCTCCAGCATCTGAAGCCCCAATTACAGCTCGGGAGTCTCTCCAGACTTCCACGCGCGCTTCCCAATCAGCGTCGGGTTCGTCATTTACCGGATTGCCGAACGAAGTTTCCAAGTCGTCGGCTATGGCAATATCTACCAACGTATCCCAAGGGCTTTCCCCAGTGATTTCAGAAATCTCATAAACAGTTTTCCCAACGTAATCAGCATTTTCTGGTGCTTTGGTATGGAAGATCGTCTTCGCACCCCAATGGGCCACATTGCGGAGAGGTCCGTCCTGTTGTGCGTTTTCATCCAGTGCTTTTCGTGTATCAGGGTCACGAAGGGCTGCTAGTTTGTCTTCCTTAGGCAAAAGAATGAAATTTTCCCATTCTGGGAGAGCGTCTAGAACGAAACCGCCTAAAAAGTTTAAATGAAGGGCTAAAGTCATTGGGACAGTGAGTGCGACTACTTTCCCACCATGAGATGATGCAACATCTCCTGCTTCTAGTTTGGCTTTCCCGGCTTCAAGAGTGCGCGCATTGATATTGAGAACATTCCAATTTAAGGGACTATTCGCTGCAACAGACATGTCGCTCATTAGTTCCATCGCCCAAGGTTCAAATGGGCCAAGTGAGGGTATGAACTCCAATGAGGTTCCTTCAAATTCAGAAAGAACGCTGCAAAGCGCGATCATTTCTTCACGACTGGCATAGCGACTCGGAACTTTCTTTCCGAATGGGTCATTATGTGTTCTGGACCATGATGACGAAAAACCAATACCTCCAGCTTCGAGACCTTCTCTAAGTAGTTCCTGCATCGCTATTAGCTCCTCCGGTGAGCTCTCCCGTTCAGTTGATGCAGTTCCCATAACTACTCGCCGTAAGGCGCTATGGCCGACCTTGAATCCAGCGTTGATGGACAAATTATCACCGATCGCATCGAAGTATTCACTCGTCGATTTCCAATTCCATGGAACCCCTTCTTGAAGGCATTGGAGAGGCATCCCTTCAACACGCGAAAGCATGCGCATTAGGTATTCGCCCACTTCAGGGTCGTCTCCCAAAGGGGCGATTGTAAATCCGCAATTTCCTCCTATGACCGAAGTAACGCCATGAAGAGGTGATGGGGAAAGAGTTTCATCCCAAAAAATTTGAGCGTCAAGATGAGTATGGACGTCCACAAATCCTGGTGTAAGTACTTTCCCCTCGGCTTCAATAGTTTCGGCCGCTGTTGCACCATTCAAGCTTCCTATATCTTGAATTCGATCTCCAACGACTCCAACATCACCGGTGAATCGGTTATTCCCAGTGCCATCAATAACTTGAGCGCCTCTGATAAGTAGATCAAACATTGCTACCTCCCCTTCATAACGATACGTTAGTTCATCTAAGGTTGTATTCTCAATGAGACCGCTAAGGTTAATTAGCTTAAAGATAGGAGAACACAGTGAACAAAGTTCATGTCGACGAAGACTGGAGAATTCTTATCGGTGGAGAGCGTATCTCTACAACGGACCATTATGACATTGTTGATCCTAATACGACTGAAATTATAGGACGTGCTCCTGAAGCAACCGTTGAGCATGCATTAGCGGCTGCGGCTGCGGCGAAAGAAGCTCTTAGCTCATGGAGGGCACTCTCCATGGATCAGCGGTGTGAGTATATTGGAAGAGCAGCGGATGCGATTGAGTCACAATGTGAAGGTTGGGTTGATCTTGTTCAAGCTGAAACAGGGGCAACTATAAAAGTCGCTCGAACAATGCAGGTCGCAGGCGCTTTTGTTGACCGGTTTCGTTATTACTCCAAACCATTCGAAATGAATCAACCGCTTCCACCTCTCTATTCTGCTGCTAGTGCTTTGGCCCCAGAGTCTCTCATCACTGGAAATGTTCTTCGCCAACCAGCGGGTGTCGTTGCGTGTATCACTCCTTATAACTTTCCACTTGTGAATGTGGCTGGAAAAATTGCTCCAGCATTAGCTATGGGAAATACAGTCATCATAAAACCTGCGCCACAAGACCCCTTGGCGGTTATCAAATTAGGTGAAGTTCTAAATGAAGTTTTTCCCCCTGGTGTCGTGAACGTAATTGTTGGTTCAAGTCCAGAAGTCGGGGCCGCACTTGTTGATTCAAAGGATGTAAACATGATCTCCTTTACTGGAAGCTCTCAGGTTGGAGCCAAGATCATGGAGGCTGGAGGGAAGACGATGAAAAGACTTCTTATGGAGCTGGGAGGAAAGGGTGCTTTGATCATGACTGAAGACTGCGATGTGCAAGCAGCAGTCGGCGGAATAGCGAGTGTGTGGGGCTTTCACAGTGGACAAATTTGTACCGCTCCTACACGAGTGATTTGCCATAGAGAAATATACGAGCCGACGATAGAAGCACTAAGCGCAGTTTCTGAATTCATGACTTTGGGTGATGCACGTGAGGAAAACACCCTCGTTGGGCCGGTAATAACAGAGTCTCATCGCGATCGTGTTGAAGCCTTTATCCAATCTGGTATAGATGACGGGGCTGAGGTCGTAGTGGGGGGCGAGCGACCTGAGAGAGATGGGTTCTTTGTTGCGCCGACTTTGCTTGCTGGGTGTACCCCTGAAATGCATGTAGTGCAGGAAGAAGCATTTGGGCCGATTGTTGTTATTATGCCCCATGACGGAGATGATCATGCAATTGAATTAGCTAATGGAAGTGATTACGGTTTGTTTAGCTACGTCTATGCAGGTAATACGACACGAGCTTATGAGATAGGTGAGCAATTAGAAAGCGGGAATGTGGCCCTTAACAGTATTGCTCCACATATGTATGCCCCATTTGGTGGGTTCAAAATGTCCGGAGTTGGCCGCGATAGGGGTAGGTGGGGGTTGGAAGCATATAGCGAAATACAGGCAATAAACTGGCCAAGTTAAAAATCGTTCGTGGTCCTTTGCCGTCGAATTTCGAGATGATTGTAAAAGTTGGAGGTGCCGGTATTTTTGTTAATTCTGGCGGCTGCAGAGGTAGTAGTTATTTCCTGCATCTCCATCTACACGCGCAACTTCTTCAACTCTGAAGCCTGCATCGGTAAATATTTCCCGAGCTTTTTGTGCTCCCCACA
>Ga0111541_10000623_pt1 | contig 11544 bp, 4 predicted proteins | sample Knorr_S7_td_DCM__FD_83039 | JGI IMG/M metagenome (GOLD analysis project Ga0111541, IMG submission 83039) | Marine microbial communities from Southern Atlantic Ocean transect - Knorr_S7_td_DCM_ad_131m_LV_B (version 2) (version 2) | ecosystem: Environmental > Aquatic > Marine > Oceanic | place...
ATATCTTTTTAAAGAATTTTGTACAGTTATGTTTTGACATGGTACAGAATGGAATGTCTATACAGATTAGTCAAGACTATTCCTCTATGGTTAACTTTGCTAGATGTAAGGTATTAGGTGCTAATGTACTCAGAGGACCTAAGCAGATTCCTTGGGATGGTAAATTAGAATATGACTATCAGTTATGGATTGACTCTGATATTGTCTTTAACACAGAAAAGTTCTGGCAACTCTGTGATATGGCAGTTCCTCCTGAAGGTGAAGAGAAAAGAATTGCTGCTGGTTGGTATGCCACTGAAGATGGCACAACCACCTCAGTTGCTCACTGGTTAGAGGAAGATGATTTCAGAAAGAATGGTGGAGTGATGAATCATGAAACTGTTGAGACTATGAGTAAGAGGAAGAAGCCTTTTACAGTAGACTATACAGGTTTTGGTTGGGTACTCATTAAGAAGGGTGTCTTTGAGAACCTTCCTTATCCTTGGTTTGCTCCTAAGATGCAAGTCTTTGAATCTGGGGCAGTACAAGATATGTGTGGTGAGGATGTCTCATTCTGCTTAGATGCTATTGAAGCAGGGGATGAGATATGGTGTGATCCTCGTATTAGGGTCGGACATGAAAAACAAAGAGTTATCTAGGAGACCTCTAATGACACTATCAACACAAGTACAGGAGTCTCTGGATGAGGCTCAAGCAAACTTAAGGAATGCTCTTGCATTTGCAGCAAGGAATGAAGAACCTTATGTTAGTAAGCATATTGCTGATCTTATGCATTCAATTGAAAACATTAAACATGTAACTAATCTAATGGCGATCTCTGACAAAGTAATGAAAGACCTAAACTTAGAGGAGGAAAACTAATGCCAGTCAAAAAATCTCTCTCTGGTGGTGATTATGTAGAAACCATACCTAAAAAGACTTATCAAGGTAGGGGGAAACATACAAAATATGCTGCTACAAGTGCTAATAAACCTAAAAAAAGGTATAGAGGGCAAGGAAAATAAGAAAGGAGACCTTAGGGTCTCTTTTTTTGCGTAAAAAAGCACATAAATAACTTATATTTACTAAGTATTCATGCCTGTTGAAAGGATTAGTAAAGGATTTAAAGACCTTAGCATGTCTTTTGAGGTAAATCCTATCACTAATGACCTAATTGGTGTCAAAAATGACACTGCAATTGCTCGTTCGATTAGAAATTTAGTGCTTACTACTCCTGGAGAGCGATTTTTTAATGAAGATTTGGGTTCAGGAGTGAATGAAGTCCTTTTTGATAATGTTGATGATATTTCTGCTGCTATTATTAGGGACGAAATTGAACAAACTATCATCAGATTTGAACCTAGAGTCAAATTACAGAATGTAAAAGTGAAAGGTGACTTCGATAATAACCAATTTGATGTGACTATCTCTTATGACATCATAGGAATAGAAGCTCTTCCTCAACAATTAAACTTTGCACTACAGCCTACAAGATAAATGGCACTAGTTAACTTTACAAATCTAGATTTTGATCAAATAAAGACCTCCTTGAAGGATTATTTGAAAGAAAATTCCGATTTTACTGATTATGATTTTGAAGGATCTAATCTTTCTAACATAATTGATGTCTTAGCATACAATACTTACATCTCCTCATACAATGCTAACATGATTAGCAATGAGGTTTTTATAGATAGTGCTACTTTAAGAGAAAATGTAGTTGCATTAGCAAGAAATATTGGGTATACACCTAGATCTAGAACTGCTGCAAAGGCAATAATTTCATTTTTTGTAGATACAACTGGATTTACCACTAAACCTGTCACTCTAACCCTTAGAAAGGGTCTAGTAAGCACTTCTGCTTCAGTATTTGGGTCAGAAAGTTACTCTTTTTGCATTCCAAGTGACATAACAGTGCCTGTAGTTGATGGAATTGCAACTTTTAACAATGTAACAATTTATGAAGGGACATTTTTAACCTCAAATTTCACAGTTTCTGCAGAAATACCTGCTCCGCCATCAAGATATACCCTAGATAATGAAAATATTGATACATCAACCTTAGAAGTTTCAATTAGAGGCACTGAATCTAGTACTTCTTCTAAAAAATACGTATTTTCTGACACTTTATTAGAAGTTACCTCCTCTTCTAGGGTATATTTCCTTCAAGAAGTGGAAGATCAGAGATATGAGATCATTTTTGGTGATGGAGTCTTTGGAGAAAAGTTAAGTGCGCTCAATTATATTGAAGTTTCTTATATTACCACTAAAGGTGAAGTAGCAAATGGCATTTCTTCCTTTAATTTTAGTGGAAGAATTGTAGATAACAATAATAACCTTGTAAGTACAGGATTATCACTACTTTCTACTATAAGTGAGTCTGTAGGAGGTAAAGAAATTGAATCTGTTGAGTCAATTAAGCGTTATTCACCAAAAATTTACTCAGCATACAATAGAGCAGTTACTGCAGGTGATTATGAAGCATTAATTCCTAAAATTTACCCAGAAACTGAGTCAGTATCTGCTTTTGGAGGGGAAGAATTGAATCCTCCTCAATACGGTAAGGTTTTTATTACAATTAAACCATTTTATGGTCCTTATGTACCAGATTCTATTAAAAATAACTTAAATAATATTTTAAAGAAATATTCTGTTGCTGGAATTGTTACTCAAATACAAGATCTTAAGTATTTGTATGTTGAAGCTCATATTAATGCCTATTATAACCCAAATTTAGCTGCAGATGCCCAATCTGTTAAAACAGTAATTTCGCATAACATAAATTCATATTCTGATTCCTCAGAAATGAATAAATATGGAGCTAGATTTAAATATAGTAAATTTCAAGCAGTAATTGATAATAGTAATGATGCAATAACTTCAAATATTACAAATATAGAAATAAGAAGGGATTTAAAGCCACTTTTAAATCAAAATGCAGAATATGAACTTTGTTATGGTAATTCTTTCCATGTAAAAAATAATAATGGTTATAATATTAAATCATCAGGATTTCATATATTTGGTGTAGCAGAAACTCTTTATTTGACAGATATTCCTAATGATAATAATAAAAATTCTAGATATGGAAAATTAATATTATTTAAATTGCAAGCAAGACAAGATCCTATAATTATTTCTAATAATATAGGAACTGTTGATTATCAAAAGGGAGAAATATTAATTAAACCTATTAATATTTCTGGAACATCTAAAAAAGTTCAAAATATTCCAATAATAGAAATTTGTGCCTGTCCAAAATCTAATGATGTAATTGGATTGCAAGATTTGTATTTACAACTAGATGTTAGCAATACTACCATTGATATGATAAGTGATAATATTGCTTCTGGTGAAAATACATCAGGAACTAATTATACATCTAGTTCTAGTTACATATATGGTGATATTGCAAGATTAACTTCAGAAGAGTCTCAAAATACTACCCTTACTTCCTCAGATACATATGTAGTAGGGAATAATGACCGTCCTATGGCTCCTTCATACTAACTACCCTTTATTAGCAGGAAATTAACACTCATTATAAAATGCCAGAAAATAAAAGAGTCAAAATTAGCTCAGTTGTTAAAAATCAACTACCAGATTTTATAAGGGCGGATTTCCCTCTTGTTGGTGATTTTTTAGCACAATATTATACTTCTTTAGAGGGTCAAGGTTCTACATTAGATATTTTACAAAATATTGACAAATATATTAAAGTTGATGAATTAACAGATCTTGTAGAAGAGACATCTTTATCATCTAATGTAGGAATTGCTGATAATACTATATCGGTAGATTCTACTACAGGATTTCCTGATTCTTATGGGTTGATTGAAATAGATTCTGAAATTATTACTTATACTGGAATTACTACTAATTCTTTTACTGGATGTTCTAGAGGATTTAGTGGAATTACTACATATCAAAGTCTTGCTAAAAAAGATGAATTAGTATTTTCTCAGTCTGGAATTACTACTCATTCTTCAGGATCTGCGGTTAATAATTTAAGTATTAGATTTTTAAAGCAATTCTTTAAAAAAGTAAAAACTCAATTTTCTCCTGGATTTGAAGAAAGAACTTTAGATTCTGATGTTAATAAAAGATTATTCTTAAAACAATCAAAAGATTTTTATTCTTCTAAAGGAACTAATCAATCGTTTGAGATTTTATTCAGAGCATTATATGGAGAAGATGTAGAAGTAGTTAAACCTAGAGATTATCTTTTCATACCTTCAGATGCAGATTATAAAGTTTCTGAACAATTAGTAGTTGAAGCTATTGATGGAGATCCACAAGATCTTATTAATAGAACTTTATTTCAAGATGTTGTTTATGGGTTTCCTAAAGCAACTGGTTCTATTAGTGATGTAGAAAAGATAGTAAGAGGGGAAAAAACATATTATAAACTAAGTTTAGATTATGATCATCAATTAGATGAAATTACTGAGAATTTTAGTATTCATCCTAATACTAAATTAGTAGATCCAGTTTCTATAGGAGCTACTACACTATCTGTAGATTCTACTGTAGGATTTGGAACTACAGGAACTTTAATTGCTAATTTTGCGGATGGAACATTTAATACTATAAATTACTCTTCTAAATCTTTAACTCAATTTTTTGATTGTAAGGGGGTAGATAATGATCTTTCATCTACTCAAGATTTAAGATTAGATGCTTTTGCTTATGGATATTCTGGAGTAGGAACTGCTAATGTAGTAAAGGTTAAAGTTACTGGAGTATTATCTGATTTAAATTTAGAATTTGATGGTACTTATTATAATGAAGTAGGAAATATTATTGAACCTAAAGGTTTAGGATCTGTTTCTAAGAGTAAGGTAACTGATAATTTACTTACTAATATTTCTACAACTTATAATGTAGTATCTATCGAACTTGTAGATAGATCAAACTTTACTTATAAATTAAATCTTTTTAATAATCATAGTTTTGTTGCTGGAGATGATGCTCTTATTAATGATACATCATGTTCTATTATTTCTTTAATAAGTTCTAAAGAAATTTTAATTAAGGGATCTGGTGAACTGGATGAAAATGTAAATTATAGAATTCAAAGATTATTATCTAAAGCTAATTTGAGTAATTATGGACAATCTAATATATTTACTACGAATGTTCAAAATTCTTATTTAGATAATGATGACTGTACATATATTACGTCTTCTTCTATTCCAACTTACTTTAATGATGCTTTAGATATTCGTGATACTTCTCTTTCCTTTAGTGGTACATTTGAGGAAAGTACAGATTTTCAAATTCTTAATCATGGTTTATTAACTGGAGAAAGAATAATTTATGTTCCTGGCGATGATGATAATAAATTAGATATTACTGCTGGAGAATATTTTGTTAAAAAAGTAGATATTAATACTTTTAAAATTTGTAGAAGTACTTCTAATATTGCTAATGAGTTATATGTTTCTTTTTCTGGAACTGTAGATAATAATAGATTTAATTTATCAGATTTTGATGAAAAAACTATTAAATCTCAAAAATTAATAAGAAAGATTCAAGATCCTATTTCAACTCTTACTAATTTACCAACTCCTAGAGGCAAAACTGGTATTTTGGTAAATGGAGTTGAAATACTTAATTATAAGTCAAATGATGCTATTCATTATGGACCTATTGAAGAAATTTCAGTTACAAGTGGTGGAGATGATTATGACGTAATAAATCCTCCCATTTTATCCATTACAGATAGTACAGGTGTTGGAGTTTCTGCTTTTTGTGAAGTTCAAGGATCTGTAGAAAAAATTGATGTTGTTGATGGTGGATTTGATTATATTACTAAACCTACTTTAAAAATAAGTGGAGGAAATGGATCTGGATGCATTGCCATTCCTAATTTGGTAATGAAGGAACATTCTTTAACTTTTGATTCTACTGAACTTGGAGGATATATTTCTACTACCAATAATACTATTGGATTTACTACTTATCATAAATTTAGAGAAGGAGAACTTATAACCTATCTTACAGACACTCAAACAGCAATTGCAGGATTAACTACTAATGCAGCATATTATTGCTCTCTTATAGATGCATCTACTGTTGCATTACATGTTAATTATCAAGATGCTATTGCTGGACTTAATACTGTAGGATTGGGACCTACTTATGGTGCAGGTATTCATGAATTAAAATGTGCAAATAGAAAGAGAATACTTAGTTCGATTAGTATTGGAAGTTCTGGTTCTGGTTATACTAATAAATTAACATCTGTTACTTCTGCTGGAATTAATACTTCTAATAATACTATCAGTATACCTTCTCATGGATATAAAACTGGTGAATTGATAAGATATGATAGCAAATCTACTGATACTATATCTGGTCTTTCAACTTTAACAAATTATTATATAACTGTTGTAGATGGAGGATCATTTAGATTATCTCAAGTAGGAGTAGGATCTACTGCTGCTAATTTTTATGCAAAAAATAAGGAATATATTAATTTAACTTCTGGTGGATCTGGACAGCATTTATTTAATTATCCACCAGTTACAGTAACATTGGTTGGAAATATTGGTGTTTCTACTTTTTCTGGACAGAATTTTAATGCTGAATTGAGACCTATAGTAAGGGGAAGTATTAAATCTGTTTATATTGTTGATGGTGGAGTTGGTTATGGATCTTCTGATATTATTAATTACAATAGACAACCTACAATTAGTTTAAAAAATGGTAAGAATGCTCAATTAATACCTATCATAGATGCTGGTGGAAAATTATCTGAAGTCATAGTATTGAATAAAGGAGAAGAGTATAATTCTCCTCCAACATTAGAAGTTAAAGGAACTGGAAATGGATCTAAAATTATTCCTATTTTAAAAAATGGAACTGTAGATTCTGTTAAAGTTATTAGTAGTGGAATAGGATATACTTCATCTAATGTTTCAATAACAGTAACCCCTAATGGTACTGGAGCTGATTTTTATTCTAATCCAAAAACTTGGACTATTAACTCAGTTGAAAGATTGGTGCAAAATGATCAAATTACAACTGATGATGGAATTATTAGTGTTGGTTTAAAACCAGAATATGGTCTTCAGTATTCTCATTTATATGTTCCTAGAAAATTAAGACAAACAACTTATGTTAAAAAAACTGTTGCTGATAGAGAAGTTTTTGTTCCTGATTTGTCTCTTGAAAATGACATTGAAGAAGATTCTATAAATCATTCTCCAATTATTGGATGGTCTTATGATGGTTGTCCAATTTATGGACCATATGGATATACTAGTGCTTCAGGTGGTCCTATTAAAATTTTAGAATCTGGATATTCGCCAACTATATCAAGTATTAGACCAAATCCTCTTACTTCTAATGGGGATATGGTATATGCTGAAGGATTTTTTGTTGAAGATTATGTTTATAGTGATGATAAAGATTTAGATCAGCATAATGGAAGATTTTGCAAAACACCAGAATTCCCTAATGGAGTTTATGCATATTTTGGTCTTATTAATCCAACAGCTAGGGATTCTGAAGGATCATTTAAAAATTATAGAAAACCTCAATTTCCATATTTTATAGGTAATTCATTTAAGCATCAGCCTATTGAATATAATTTTGAAAGTAAATCTAATCAGGATGACATAGATCTTAATAAAACCAATTTAATTAGAAATACTGGTCCTTATAATTTTCTTTTCACAGACACTGAATATGATTATTTGGTAGATCCAAATAATATTCAGCAACAAAGAACTTATGTTAAATCTACCACTTCTGGTAATTTGCAGAGTGTAGGAATTAATACTGGAGGGGATGGATATAAAGTAGGGGATGAAGTAGTTTTTGAAGATGCTGGATCTAGTGGTTATGGAGCTAGATCTGTAGTATCTAATATTGAAGGAAAAACTATCACTAACGTCAGTATTGCTTATACTGAACACCGAAATACAGAATTTAGTTTAGGAGATTTTTCTGGACAGATAGTAGGTCATACTACTTCACCTCATAATTTAACTCATAATGAATCAGTACATATTTCTGGATTATCTACTTCAGGAATAAGAAATAATGCTAACGTGAGAATTGGGGTATCTACTGGTACTTTTAAATTATTTGGAGCGGTAGAAACTACCCTTAATACTGGCATTGTAACTTATTTTAATTTGGATGGGTATGTGAGATCTCCTTATGTTAAAGAAAATGATCTTTTAGGTATAGGAACTGAGTGTGTAAAAGTATTGAATGTTGATAATGATAATTCTAGAGTTAGAGTTATAAGAGATTTTAATTCTACTATAGGAGCAGCTCATACTCATAATAGTCTTGTTTCTCAAAAACCTAAGACTTTTACTTTCTTTGATCCAGTTACTAGTAAAGGTGGTACAGACATAAGAATTGATAGAGAATTATATTTTAATCCAACAGAATCAGTAGGACTAGGAACTCTTTCTGGTGTAGGTATTGGATCTACTTTAGTTTTCTCTAATCCAGGAACAGGAATAAGTGAAATATTTGTTCCCACCAAATCACTGTATTTTAAAGATCATGGATTGTTAACTGGAGATACCTTAACTTACAATGTAAATGCAGGAACAGCTTTATCAGTATCAACTAATGGAATTGATGGATTTGCTCTTACAGATCAGCAAACAGTATATGCTGCAAGGATATCAAATAATTTAATTGGTATTGCCACTTCAAGAGTGGGATTGGGATCTACAGGATCTTTTGTGGGTATTGATAGCACTACTACTGCTTCTACATTATATTTTATCGGTATAGGTACTGGAGTATATCATAGTCTTAAGACTAATTATACTAATAAAATAACTGGTTTAGTAACTAAATCAACAGCTACAGTTTCTACTTCCTCTACTCATGGTTTAAGTGTTGAAGATAATATAGAATTAAAAGTCATTCCAGGAATAACTACCACAGTAAAGGTAGCTTATAATGATTATAATAGGAGATTGGTAATTAATCCTAGAACATTTACTTCTAGTGATATTAATACTAATCTTAATACTATTACTATCGCTAGGCATGGATATATAACAGGACAAAAAGTTATTGCGACTGCAACTACTTCTCCTGGAGGATTAGTAGATAATGGAATTTATTTTGTAAATGTAGTAGATGAAAATAAAATTAAATTATCTAATACTTTCAATAAATCTGTAAATTTAAATCCAGATGTAATTAATATTACTAGCTCTTCTGATGGAACTATATCTCCTATTAATCCTCCTATTATATTAGAAAAGGATTTAAAAATATATTTTGATTTATCAGATTCTTCATTATCATTTACTAATAATGAAGTTTCTTATTCTGCATTTGATTTTAATCTTTATTCTGATTCTTTACTTAAGGATTTATTTGTTACTTCTGGAGAATCTAATGATTTTAATGTTTCTAAAACTGGAAGAATTGGTATAGATGCAAATGCTAATCTTACAGTTAAAAATGTTAAGGAAATAGATCAAACATTATATTATAATTTACAACCTATAAATGAATCTTTAAATACTGCTGTTAAAACAGAAATAATTAGAGATACTGATAATATTAGAAATTCTAATTCAGCATCATTTGTATTCAATGAGTTAAATGATTTACATTCAATTGTAGGTGTAGGATCTACTACATTCTCAATTATAACTTCTAGAGTTCCTAAAAAATTAGAATATACTTCTGCAGACGGTATATTTAAATATACTACAAATTCTAAAAATGCTAAAGGTCCTATATCTAAAATTGAAGTAACTAATGGTGGATTTAAATATAATACTTTACCTGGAATTAGTACTATTATTACTACATCAGGTAAGAATGCAATTTTAGAAACAAAAGGCAGAACTATAGGTAGAATAGATAATGTTGAAATTTCTGATATTGGTTTTGATTATCCAGTAGATAAGACACTTAGACCTGAAGCAAATATTCCTCAATTAATAAAAGTAGATTTACTTACTACTATTGATAAAATAGGAATTAGTTCAGTAGGTAAAAATTACTTAGATTCTCCTGGATTGGTGCTATTAGATGGATTAACTAAAAAAGAAGTTAAAGATATAGAATTGGATTATGAACTTGGAGATTCTCATGTTACTATTTTAAAAAATACTAAAGCTTTAAATAATGTTACTCCAACATTAATTCCTATTGATAATTCCAATGGAATTAGTATTAATAATATTGATTATAATAGTGGAACAAAAGATGTAACAGTAACTATTGGAGCTAGTTTTAGCGATGCTGCTGATTATCCATTTGAAGTAGGTAAGAAAGTATTAATTGAAGGTGTAAGTGTTGGATTAGGAAGCACTGGAAAAGGGTATAATTCTTCAACTTATGATTACACTTTATTTGAAATTTTAGAAACAGATCCTAATATTGGTGGAACTTTAGGAACTGTTAGATATAATTTATCTAATATTATTCCTGATGGTGAGGTTCCAGGAACATTTAAATCAAATCTTTCTACTGGTAAAATTGTAGCTCAAGAAGATTGGCCAATTTTTGATATTTCATTAAAAACTGGTAATTTTGATAAAGGAGAGACTGTAATTTCAGGAGATCTTAAGGGAACTCTTCAAAGTTGGAATACTAAGTATGGATATTTAAGAGTGTCAGCAATAAGAGACTTTGAAGTAGGAAAATCTTTCCTTGCAGAATCTTCTGGATTAAGAGGAACTATTAGTGAAGTTTTAGTGGATGATTCTTCATATTCTGTATCATCTTCATCTATAGTAAAAGAAGGATTTAAAAAGAATACTGGATTCTTAAATGATAGTTTACAAAGAATTTTTGATAGTGATTATTATCAATATTTTTCATATTCACTTAAATCAGAAGTTCAATATGATAAGTGGAAAGAACCAGTAAGTTCTTTAAATCATACCGCAGGATTTAAAAAATTTAGTGATTTAGTTATAAGAAGAGAACCAGAAGTAGGAGTATCTACTGTACAAACAGGAACTGTTTTTGAAGTTATCAATGATTTAATTTCTATTCAAGATTTAAATACTGTATATGATTTTGATCTAGTAACAGAAAAAACATTAGAAATAGATGGTAAAACAATTTCTGATGAGATAGTTTTTGAATCTAAAATTCTTGCAGATTATAATGAGTCTGTAGGTAATAGGGTATTGACTGTTGATGATATTAGTGGTGATTTTAATAATAATGCTAGAACAGATGCATTTATGTCTGTTGATAGTTTTACATTAGCAAGTGTAAGATATAGAAAATATATTACCTTTATTAGAGATAAGAGATTTACTAAAGAAAGACAAATACTCTTAGTATCTGCTCTTCATGATGATAGTGGTAATATCTTCCTAAACCAGTATGGTAGAGTTGAGACTAACACTGACCTTGGTGAATTTGGTGGGGATTTAGGTTCTTACGATATGGACATTGCTGGTGATGATGGAAGGTTACTATTCTATCCTAAGAAATTTAAATATAATAATTATGATGTTTCTAATGTTGCATTTAACATTTCAGACAGTGTTGCTGGTGTAGGTTCTACTGGATTAGGTGGAATTGTTAATATTGTAAGTAGTACTACAA
>Ga0111541_10000626_pt1 | contig 11516 bp, 11 predicted proteins | sample Knorr_S7_td_DCM__FD_83039 | JGI IMG/M metagenome (GOLD analysis project Ga0111541, IMG submission 83039) | Marine microbial communities from Southern Atlantic Ocean transect - Knorr_S7_td_DCM_ad_131m_LV_B (version 2) (version 2) | ecosystem: Environmental > Aquatic > Marine > Oceanic | place...
CCTCTATAGTCACTATCAATAGTTCCAGGGGTATTTAAAACACCTATACTATTTTTTACTGCCAAACCTGATCTCGGTCTTATTTGTATTTCAAAATCTTTAGAAAATGCAACTGAAAGACCAGTGGGTACTAAACATGATGAATTGGGTTTAAGAGTTATGGGTTCTTTTATAAAAGCCATTAAATCCATTCCTGATGCACCATCAGTTTTATAAGTGGGTAACTCAACAGTAGTATTTAACTTTTTGATAAGAACTTTTGCCATTAATTTAATTGATCAATTATTCTATCAACTATTTCACTAGATATTTCAGATTTATTTTTATATGAAAGTTTCTCTCTTTTAATATGTTTATTCTTATAGTGAATTGTCACTTCATTATAATCAGAATTAAATCCAATATTTTTATTTGATACATCATTAGAAATTATCCAATCACAATTCTTTTTATTTAATTTTTCTTCTGCATTTTTGTTTATTTCATTTGTTTCTGCCGCAAATCCTATAACAAGTTTAGGTCTCATTGAATTATGATTCGATACGTAATTAAGTATATCTACATTCTTTTCTAAATTTAAATTAAGATTTTCTTGTTTTTTAATTTTATTTTTATGTTTCTTATTAATTTTATAATCTGCCACAGCTGCAGAAAAAATTGCCACATCTACAGGTAAATTTTCTTGAGTTGCAACCAACATCTCATCTGCTGTTTCAACTTTAATTAGATTGATATCTTCATTAATTTCAAGATTGGTTGGACCAGATATTAAAGTGGTATCAAAACCTTTCTTAGATAACGATTTAGCCAGTTCATATCCTTGTTTACCACTTGATTTATTTGTAATAAATCGAACAGGATCTATATATTCATTTGTTGGGCCCGCTGTAACTAAAGCTTTAAATTTTTTTTTATTTTTTTGAGTTAAAAAATATTTATTTACTTCTTCTGCTATAATTAATGGTTCTGACATTTTTCCCTCTCCATATTCTCCACATGCCATATCGCCGGTTTCTGGACCAATTATTTTATACCCAAATTCTTTAAGTTTTTTTAAATTAATTTTAGTAGTTGGGTGTTCCCACATTCTTACATTCATTGCGGGAGCCAGAATAATATTTTTATTAGAAGCTAAAACTACAGTTGATGCCAAATCATCAGTTGTTCCTTGAGCTAATTTTGAGATCGTATTTGCAGTTGCTGGTGCAATCAAAATTATATCAGCCCATCTTGAAAGGGAGATATGATCCATCTCTGCTTCATTTTCTACACTGAATAAATCAGTATAAACCTTACCTTGAGAAAGAGATGTTACTGAAAGTGGAGTAACGAATTCTTTTGCACTTGCAGTAAGGATAGTTTTTACTTCTGCATTATTTTTTTTAAAAAGCCTTATTGTTTCAAGACTTTTATAAGCAGAAATTCCACCACATATGATGAATAAAATTTTTTTATTTAACAGATTTTTCATTTGCAGAATTAAAATACCAATAGTCCAAAAATTACAAGAACTAATAATCCAATAATAGACTGATTTCTAAAAGCAATCATTTCAGATTTTTTATTATTTAAAGCATTATAAGAGTTTGAGTTTTGAGGAATTTGTCCACTAGCTAGAAAAGTTAAAGCTTGATTAGCTTTATCCATAATTTCTGGAAATTCTGGTAATCGTTTAATTACTTCAGAAGTATTTTTTAATGTTTCATTAAAGTTGCTTATCGGGTCTTTTGTTTCCTTTAACCAACTTTCAAGCACGGGCTTTGAAGTTATCCATATATTTGTATCTGGGTTTAGTTTTCTAGCTACACCCTCAACTACTACCATAGTTTTTTGTAACATTAATAATTGAGGTTGAGTTTGCATATTAAACTTTTCAGTTACATCAAATAATTGTTTTAAGAGTTTGCCTCCAGATATATCTTTTACTGACTGTCCAAATATTGGCTCTCCTATTGATCTTAAAGCTTGAGCCAAGTCATCAATTGGAACATTATTAGGCACTAGACCTGCTATCAAGTGAACTTCTGCAACTTTTCTATAATCTCTTTGAATAAATCCAAATAAAATTTCAGCTAAAAATCTTTTGCTAGCTTTGTCTAGTCTACCCATTATTCCAAAATCAATAGGTGCTATTTGACCATTATTATCAATAAAAATATTTCCTTGATGCATATCTGCGTGAAAAAATCCATCTCTAACTGCATGTCTTAAGAAGTGTTGAATAATATCTTCGGCAATTTTGTTAGGGTCTAATTTTCTTCTTTTAAGCTCCTCAGTTTCTCTAATAGAAATTCCATTAATCCAATCTAATGTCATTACATTTTCACTTGTAAAATTCCAATATATTTGAGGAACTTTAAATCCTGTGTCGTTTTTTGTATTTTCTGCATATTCATTAGCAGCTGCCGCTTCGAATCTTAGATCCATTTCAAGATTAGTTATTTCTTTTAATAAAAAAACTACCTCAACAAGTTTCAATCTTTTTGTTTTTTTTATTAAAGTCTCAATAATGAAAGCAAAAAGCATTATGGCATCTATTTCTTCATTGAATATTTTTTTTATATTTGGTCGTAAAATTTTTATTGCTACATCTTTAATCGTTCCATTATCATTTATTTTTGCTTTATGAACTTGAGCAATCGATGCAGCAGCAACAGGTTCACTTAAGTCAATTATTGAATTGTATGTATCCTCACCAAGATCATTTTTAATAATTTCTCTTGCTTGATTTATAGAAAATGGTGGGAGGCGATCTTGTAATTTTTCAAGTTTATTAGACAATTCTTCACCAATAATATCTGGTCTTGTGGCCAAGAATTGTCCTAGTTTTATAAAGGTTGTTCCCATAGATTCTAAAGAAGCAGAAAGTCTTTCACCTTCATCTTTATTAAAATCATTCTGATCTTTTTTTTGAAATGAGAATGATAAGAGTTGAAAAAATAATTTAATTACTAAAGGAGGTTTTTTAAATTTAGAGGCAATATTAAGGATATCAGATTTTGCAACTTTTCTTGCTAATTTAAATAGAATTATAAGTTTACTAATCATTAAAATTTCCATCCACTATGAATTGACACAATGCCTCCAGAAAAATTTCTATAAGAACATTTTTTAAAATTATTATTCTTCATTAATTCAATTAATTCATCTTGATTTACAAATTTTTCAATACTATCAATTAAATATTCATAAGGTTCTTTTTCACCAACAACAAATTGCCCCAATATTGGAATTAATTTTGAATATTTTTTATAAATATAATCTAGATTAGAATTTTGAATTTTAGAAAATTCTAAACATAAATAACGACCACCAGGTTTTAATACTCTGTAAGCTTCTGCAAGTGCTTTATTTAGATTTTTAGTATTACGTAAACCAAAACTAATAGTATAAAAATCAAAGCTATTATTAGGCAATGGCAATTTTTCTGCTGGAGAGATTATCCATTCAATATTTTTATATTTTGATAGCTTTTGTCTTCCTTGGCCTATCATTCCTTTATTTGGATCAACACATGTAATTTTATTATCTTTATTAGTACTATCCAAAAAAAGTTTACCAATATCTCCAGTACCACATGCAACATCAATTAATTTTTTATTTAAAGATGGGTTCATCATATTAATAAGGCTTTTTTTCCAAAAACGATGTATACCGAGTGACATAAAGTCGTTCATCAAGTCATATTTGTTGTAGACCTGATTAAACACACCTTCTACTAGCCCTTTTTTATTTTGAAGATTTTGTTGCATAAAAAAAAATATATATTCAATATAGTGTGAAATGCCAGAATTACCAGAAGTAGAAATTGTTAGACAGTCTCTAGATAAAAAAATTAAACAAAAAAAGGTTAAAAAAGTAATAATTAGAAATAGGAATTTAAGATTTAAAATACCTTTAAATTTTAACAGTTATCTTAATAATAAAAAAATAATTAAAGTAGGAAGATTTTCAAAATATTTAATTCTATATTTGTCTCAAGGTAGTTATTGTCTAATTCATTTGGGTATGTCAGGTACAATTCATATTATAGATAACAAAAAGATTAATAAAATTACAAATACCAGTTTTTATCAATCACCTTTTCTTCCATCAAAACATAATCATTTAGAAATAATTTTTAATAATTTTAAAGTAATTTATAATGATCCAAGACGTTTTGGTTTTTTTCAAATTATAAAAAATAGCTTGGACTTAAAAAAAAGATTTAATTATTTAGGACCAGAACCATTTGATACAAAATTTAATTTAACTTATGTTAATAATTTTTTTAAAAATAAAAATAAAGATATAAAAAGTTTTTTACTTGATCAGAGATTTGTTTCAGGAATTGGCAATATATATGCTAGTGAAATTTTATTTTTAAGCAAAATAAATCCATTTAAAAAAGCAAAATTATTAACTAAAAATGAATGTCAAAGAATAATATTAAATTCTAAAAAAATTCTTCTTAAGGCCATCAGTAAGGGAGGATCTAGTATTAGAGATTTTAAAGATATATCAGGATTAAAGGGAAGTTTTCAAAAAGATTTTAAAGTTTATCAGCAAGAAGGAAGTACGTGTAAAAATTTAGGATGTAAACATTATATAAAAAAAAAGATTAGTTCCAATAGATCAACTTTTTTTTGCGATTCTTGTCAAAAATAATTAATTATTTTATTGACCACTTTAAATTCTCAAGCTATACCCCTGCGGACATGGCAAACACAAAATCAGCAATTAAGAGAATTAGAAGAATTTCTAAGCAAACAGCAGTAAATAAAGCTAGAAAAAGCAGATTTAAAAATGCTTTAAAGAAAATGAATATTTTAATTGAAGACAAGAAGAAAGATGAGGCATTAAAATTCTTACCAAAGTTGAATTCGGAGCTAATGAAAATTGCTAAGACTGGTATTATTAAGAAAAAGAATGCATCAAGAAACGTTTCGAGAATAACGAGAAGAATTTCTGCAATCTAGACGATAAAATTTTCAAAATTAATATAACAACTTTTAGTATCTACATTATATATTCTATCATTTGATAAAATTACTATATTTAGATTTAGTAAATAATTAATATATCTTAATTCAATTTTTTATTTGATTCAATCTATGTTTGATTCAATTTCAAATTTTAAATTTTTAAATTTAAGTAAAATTTTTTTTTAAATTTTCTATTCTATCAAAAACTACAATCATAGATTTTATTTTTTTTTTAATTTTTTTATATAATTGTTGCAAATTTTTTTAATTAGTTCTAACTGAGATTTCTCAAAGCTTATGAATAAATCAACAAATACGAAGAATATAAATAATTTTAAGTCTCAAAACTTAGATTGGAATTTAGTTCAAAATGAAATGAAGATAAAATTAGGGCTAGATGTTTATGAAAGTTGGCTGAGAAAAATAACTTTTGTTGATGAATTTAATAATTATTTATTATTATCTGTTCCAACAAGATTTATTAGAGACTGGATTACTTCAAGATATTTAGATCAAATTTTACAGATCATTCGAATTTACAAGAAAGATATAATTAGAATTGAATTTAAAATAGTAAACGAAAAAATTGATACAATTAAAAGTGAAATAATTGAAAAAAATTTAAATAAAAATGAGAATATTTCTTTTATAAAGGACTCTTATCTTCAGTATAATAGAATAGATCCTAATAAAAGATTTGAAAATTTCATAACTAGCTCAAGTAATAAACTTGCTTATGAAGCATCTTTAAAGGTTTCAGAAAATATATCACATTATAATCCACTTTATATTTATGGTGGAGTTGGAATGGGAAAAACTCATCTATTAAATTCTATAGGTTTAGAATTAAAAAATAATAACAAGGTAATGTTTATATCTGCAGAGCGTTTTATGTACCAGTTTGTAAAATCAATTAAATCAAATGATATGGTAAAATTTAAAGAGTATTTTAGAAACACTGATATTTTATTGATAGATGATATTCAGTTTATTAGTGGTAAGGAAGCAATGCAGGAAGAATTTTTTCATACTTTTAATTCTCTATTAGATAAAGGTTCACAAATAATTGTATCAGCTGATAGAGCGCCAAATAAATTGTTAAGAATCCAGGAAAGAATTAAATCAAGATTTTCAGGTGGTTTAGTAGTTGATATTCAAAAACCAGATACTGAACTTAGAAAAAAAATTGTTAAAAAGAAAACAGAAGAGTTGAATAGTTTATATGTTGATCAATTGGAAGTTTCTGAAGAAATACAAAATTTTATTAGTAATGAGATTACTACAAGCGTTAGAGAGTTGGTAGGTGCAATAAATAGAGTAGTTTCATTTTCAAGAATTTACAACAAAGTACCAAATTTATCCGAAACAAAAGTTGTTTTAAAGGATCTAATAAATTTAGCTGAAAATAAAGTAACAATAGATTTAATACAAACAACAGTTTGTAAGTTTTTTAAAATAAGTAAAAACGAAATGTTATCATCAAGAAGATCAAGATATTTAGTTAGACCTAGGCAAGTCGCTATTTATTTAACTAAAATTTTAACATCAAAGTCTTTACCTGAAATAGGTAGAGAATTTTCTAATAGAGATCATACAACGATAATTCATTCAGTTAAAACTATCGAGATGATTAAGCAAAAAGATCTGGAGATGGTTGATAATATTAATAAGTTAAAAAATCAGATACTATATAACAATAAATGAAATGAAATTTAACGTTAATCAACAAGATCTTCAGCATGCATTAAATTATTGTCAGGGAGTTATTGAAAAAAGAAGTACATTGCCAATTCTATCAAATATTTTATTGGATGCTAGTAGTTCAAAGTTAACTATAACAGCTACAGATTTAGATTTAATATTTGTTCATCATTTAAATAATGTTGAAATATTAGAAGAAGGAAAAACTACAACAACTTCTTCAATTATGTATGATATTGTAAGAAAATTTTCATCTGGTAAAAAAATAAATTTATCTTTAACAGATGTTAGCAAACTACAAGTTGAATCTGAAAAATCTATCTTTAATCTAAATTGTATTAGTGCAACAGATTTTCCTTTAACAGATGAAGATTTTAATAATAATGAATTTGTTTTAAAATCAAAACAACTTTTAAAATTATTAAATAAGTGTAAATTTTCTGTTTCAAATGATGAGACCAGACATTATCTTAGTGGAATATATTTACATCAAAACGAAGTTGAAGATAAAAATTATTTAACCGCAGTTGCTACTGATAGTCATAGAATGTCAATTTCAAAAATAAGACTTGATCAAAAAATTGATTTTGAACCTATTATTTTACCAAAAAAAACTATTTTTCAATTATGTTCATTGCTGGATAGTTATGATGGAGATGTTAAAATCTCTAATATTAAATCTAAAATTAAATTTGAGTTAAATAATAGTATATTAATTTCTAAACTTATTGATGGAAAATTTCCGAATTATATACAGGTAATACCTAAAAATAATCAAAAGAAATTAGAAATTGATCTAAAGTTATTTTTAAATTCAGTTGATAGAGTAGCATCAGTATCACTAGACAAAAAAGATGGCGTAAAATTTAATTTATTAAAAGATAAATTAGATCTTTCAGTTAATAATTCAAATAGTGGAGATGGTAAGGAAACTTTAAGTGTAAAATTTGATCATGATTTAGAAATAAGTTTTAATTCAAAATATTTAATAGATATTGCATCTCAATTAGATGGAGAAAGAGTTGAAATATTTCTTAATGACTCAGGATCACCAGCTTTAATAAAGGACCCGGGAGACTTTGATAGTATATTTGTTGTAATGCCTATGAAAGGCTAATCTAATAAATCAAGTTCCGAATAAATATTGTTTTCCAATATTTTAAGAAATTCATTTTTTGAAATTCCTGCATTTATTGGCTTTAAGATTGAAATAGTAATAGTTTTATTGTTATGTTTTAAGCCTTTTTTGGGCCAGACATAACCAGAATTAATTGCAACTGGTTGGCAAGTAATTTTTAATTCTTCATAAATTCTTGCAGCTCCTTTTTTAAATGAAGGTCTTTCATTTGGTAGAATTCTTGTACCTTGAGGAAAAATTATAAGTGGTCTTTTTGAATTAGCAATCAATAGAGAAATATCATGAAAAAATCCCAAATTATCTTTTGTAACTTTATTTCTTTTAATTGAAATAGATCCAATTTTTTTCAAATACCAGCCAAAAATAGGAATTAGAAGTAATTCTTTTTTTAAAATAAAGACCGGTGAATTAAATACAGTTTGTAAGAAAAATGTTTCAAACATTGATTGATGAGATGATGCAATAAAAAATTTTTCATTTCTAACTATATTCTCTTTACCCTTAATTATAATTTTTGTTGATAAAAAAAACTTTAAACAAAAACTAGCCCAATAACCCATTAATTTTCCTCCAAATAAAACTATTTTCTGAGGTAAAAAAAATGCAGGTAAAAAAATTAATGAAATAATAATTATTCCAGTAAAAAAGAAAATTGAAAATATTGAGCTTTTAATCATTTTTATCAAAAGCTACATTAAATCTTTGTGCTTTTGTCTTTTTTTAATAACTTTAATTTTTGATGTTTTAATTAATAATTCTACAGCTTTAGGTCTTAGATTATAATTGGAGCTTAGAGACATTCCATATGCACCAACATCACATATTACAATAAGATCTTTTTCTCTTAATTTTTGAAAATTTTTTAAAGTTGTAAATTTATCTGTACTTTCACAAATTGGTCCAACAAATTCATAAGTTTTCTTAGAATTTATATTTGTTTTTATTGATGGTAATATTTTATGATTAGTCCCATATAATGCAGGTCTCATTAGATCATTCATAGCTGCATCTAGAATAATAAAATTTTTTTTTTCAGTTTCTTTAATATAAATTATTTTTGAGATCAAAATACCTATATTCCCTACGATTGATCTACCTGGTTCAAATATTATTTTTGATTTATGATTTTTTAAAAATCTTTTGATTGCAATATTATATTTTTTATAATTAAGTTTTTTACTATTATCATCATAAGAAATACCCATGCCACCTCCTAGATCAATAAATTCAAATTTATGGTTAGTTTGGTTTAAAATTTTGCTTACAACATTTAACATTTTTTCATATGGTTTATGATCTAAAATTTGGCTTCCAATATGTACGCTAAGACATTTTAGTTCAATATTTTTATAATTTTTAAAGTTATTAATTATTTCAAAAAGTGTTTTTTTATTAACCCCAAACTTGTTTTCTTTTTTTCCAGTTGAAATTTGATTTAAAGTTTTTGCATCTGTATTGGGATTTAATCTAATACCAATTTGTATTTTTTTTCTTTTTAATTTCGCTATTCTATTAATTTCCATGATTTCGCTTTTTGACTCAGCATTAATTAAAAATATTTTTTTATCAATTGCATAACTTATTTCATTAGATGTTTTGCCAACTCCTGAAAAAATAATTTTTTTTGGATTTATTCCAGCTTTAATAGCCATCATAAGCTCTCCCATTGATACTACATCTGCTCCTAATCCAAATTTCTTTATTTCTTTAATTAAATTTACATTAGTATTAGATTTAATTGCGAAACATATTAATGGAGAAAATGATTTAAAATTTTTTTTAAAATTATTAATATTTTCTTTTAATTGTTTGTATGAATAGCAATAAGCTGGTGTACCAAATTTTTTAGCAATATTTTGTATATTAATACTTTCAATTTTTAGTTTTTTATTAATATATTTCATTAAGCCTCATTAGTGAGGAAAGTTTGCATTTTCGCCTTTTTTTTAAGGTCATCATATTCTGGGTCTCCTTTTTTTCCACAAGAAACGATTATGCAACAAAATAATAAAGTTATAAAAATTTTTTTAATCATTTTTGTTTTTTATATTTCATTATCATTTTTTTAATATTATCAAAAGATGTTCCACCATATGATTTTTTAGTATTAATAGAATTCTTTAAATCAAACACTTTTAAGACATCATTTGTTAGTTTTGGTTCAATTTTTTTTAATTCTTCTGTTGTTAGATCACTAAGATTTTTTTTCTTTTTTTCTGCAAAATTAACTATTGAAGCAGTTTTTTGATAAGCTTTTCTAAATGACATTGAGTGATTTTTTACTAAATAATCAGCTAAGTCTGTTGCAGTAATGTATCCAGAATTAGCAAGTTCAAGCATACGCTTTTTATTAGAGCTAGAGTTTTTTAGAATTTCATCAAATACTTTAAGACAATTAATTAGATTATCATTAGATTGAAAAACAATCTCCTTATCATCTTGAAGATCTTTAAAATATGATAGTGGTAAACCTTTTAGAATTGTAAGCATAGAAAATAAATTTCCATAAGTTTTGCCAGTTTTTCCTCTTAAATATTCAAGCATATCTGGATTTTTCTTTTGTGGCATTATTGATGATCCTGTTACAATTTTATCCGATAAATTTATTAAGCTAAAACCTTCTGAATTCCAAATGATCAACTCTTCAGAAATTCTAGAAATATGCATAGAGCAAACTGAGACTGAGTATAAAAAATCTAAAACGAAATCTCTATCTGAAACTGTATCGATTGAATTATTAGTAGGTTTTTTAAAACCAAGTTTTTTGGCAGTATAATTTCTATCAATGTTGAAAGAAGTTCCTGCTAAAGCAGCAACTCCCAAAGGACTTTCTTCTAAGTTATCTAAATTATTTAAAAATCTTTTTTTGTCTCTTCTAAACATTTCAACATAAGCCATCAAGTAATGAGCAAAAGAAATAGCTTGAGCATTTTTAAGATGAGTAAAACCAGGCATAATAGTATCTATATTTTTTTCAGCTAATTTTATTGTACTTTTAATTACTTTATCTAAATTAATATTAATTTCTTTTGATGCAGATCTTATCCAAATTTTAAAATCTGTAATTACTTGATCATTTCTTGATCTTGCTGTGTGGATATAGCCTGCTTCTTCCCCAATGATTTGGAAAAGTCTTTTTTCAATATTTATATGAATATCTTCATATTTATTATTAAACTCGAATTTTTTATTTGAAATTTCTTTTTCTATTTTATTTAGACCATAGATAATTTTATTTTTTATTTTAAATGAAATTATTTTTTGTTTAAACAACATTTCGACATGAGCAATTGATCCTTGAATATCTTCTTTATAAAGTCGTTTATCTATATTTATAGAATTACCAACCTTTTGAAATAAAGTTGAAGCACTTTTTTTTATTCGAGTGTTCCATATTGCCTGGTTGTTTTTATTTTTTGTCATGATATTTAACTATACCTATTTAACATGAGAATTTTAATAATATTTATTTTTTTAATATCAAATTCTATAGCAAGTGAAGTTTCTAATATCAAAAATATCATAATTCATAAAAAAGCAAAAGGTTATGATAGTATAACGTTTTTAGATGCTCAAAAGAGGATAATTAAATTAAGTGATTACAATGGAAATTTAATTTTACTTAATTTTTGGGCAACATGGTGTGCGCCTTGTAAAGAAGAGATGCCATCATTGGATTTTTTAAAAAACCAGAAAGATTTAAATAGATTAAA